>ERZ795057.27-NODE-27-length-144556-cov-83.187985_pt1 | contig 144556 bp, 114 predicted proteins | sample MGYA00375141_ERZ795057 | MGnify/ENA primary metagenome ERZ795057 (study PRJEB30186, sample SAMN05720163) | activated sludge metagenome | isolation source: Anaerobic digester | place: Hong Kong | collected 2015-01-26 ...
CCCTTACTTCCCTTTTATGAGCAACTTGTGAAATTCAACTGTCGAACGTCAGTCACGCTGAACGATAACGGGACCCGGTACACCTGCAGGACGGACCTGCAGGGCGAGGCCCACAAAGCCTTCAAGGCCATCGGCATGCGACCGCCGAACCGCGTGATCGAAGCGTAACCCAAAATTTCTCAATCCTTGAAAAACCTAGTGGTACGTCTGGATAGGCGTACCCTTACTTCCCTTTTATGAGCAACTTGTGAAATTCAACTGTCGAACGTCAGCCTGATATATTCGAGTTTTTCCAGCCAGTTTTTTCTGTTCAACCAGAACTGTCGATCTTCAAAAGTCTTCATGTCCTCTATGTTCGGGCTTATATTGATCTCACTAACCACGGTATAGAATTGATCCGTTGCGTAAGGCAGGGTTTTCAAGAAATATCCCTTTCTTTTATTGAACAGAAGATCCAAATCATTATAGATCCAGAAAAGGGCTTCAAATACATCGCGATATCGATCCCGGGAATAATCTGCCCTGGATAATTTAATTTCCTTTCCCGCCCACTTCGGAACGATGGAATGCTCTCCCAATTCGCGTTTATCATATTCTTCAAATTCACGATTAAACATTCTTTTGACAGAATATCCACGTTTAAATATGAACATTTCTGGAACAGAGTTTTGGAATGCAAAGTTTCTCCTCCTGCGAACGGGACCAAAGGACGGTATCGTGATCCTGCCATTCGAATCGCTTATTTCTTCATGCATTCCGATTTGAATTACACCTAACCATTTCGAAACACGAACCCAGGGATCCAGAAAAGGGGTTACCATTCGGGATGCCTCTCCTCCATCATAGACAGGCATCTGAGTATAAATATACACAGCTACAGCACCTTCCAGCGGTCCGCCCGTTTCAGCTTCAACCACCGTGAATGAATGTTCCGGAAAGATATAAAAGAGTGGATAGTTCGACACTGCACCCCAGTGATAGAGGTTCGTGAGGATGAAGACGGTGACAGCACTGTAGAAAATGATTCGAAAATCGGAAGAAACATTCTCTAATTTTTGAATCGGACTCCAGCTCATCGGATTGCTTTCGTAGAATCAGATCTCTCTTCCAACCACCAACCTCGCTGAACATTCACTCTTACGGCCATCATGAAATCATTGTAACAAATGGCTCCATGATCCCTGGATTATGTTCTCAGCCAGAATACAACTGAGCGACAAATTGATAGGTGGAATTTGTTTTTTGCTTTTCCTGATCTACGATCTATCCATGAAACTCTGATTTACTGGAGGTAAGTCATGTGCCGAATGGATGCCCTCCAACTCAGGTTTTTTCGTGTCGGAAGGGGATCTCTCACACTGGACATATTGCTTTCGAAGAGTCACCGAATGGATACTCTGAAAATTTTTAGTTTAGATCCGAAGGGTGCGGACTACCGACTAATGTCTACCGTATTCGGATTCTCCCCGTATCGGTAAAAGCACCGATCTCCCAGAACTCAAGGGTGCCAGCGCCCGACCGGAAGGTTTCAAGGGATTCCGGCGGGATCGCCAGGAGAAGACCCCCCGAGGTTTCGGGGGAACAGAGCAGAAGCTTATCTCCGTCGCTCAGATCCTTTTCGATTTCCAGCCAGGTCGAGTAATAGGCCTGGTTCGTGTAGGCTCCTCCGGGGAAAACCATCTTCTCCGCAAGATCCCGGGCCCCCGGGAGGAAGGGAAGGCTCTGCCAGGAAAGGTCGGCTCCGAGGCTGTCGGGCTCCAGCATTTCGTGAAGGTGGCCGGCCAGGCCGTACCCGGTGACGTCGGTCATGGCCCGAACACCGGAATTCAGGGCGGCCCGGGCGGCCTCCCGGTTCAGCTGTTTCATCCGGCGCGTGGCCTCGGCCACGTTACTGGAATCCGCGGTCCCCCCTTTCAGGGCCGTTGTGATGACCCCGATTCCCAGGGGTTTCGTGAGGAGGATCCGATCTCCGGGCCGTGCGCCCCGGTTCAGGATTACCCGGTCGGGGTGGACAGACCCGATCACGGCCAGGCCGTACTTCGGTTCCCGGTCCTGGGTTGTGTGACCCCCGGCAATGATGACGGAGGCTTCCCGGGCCATCTCCATCCCGCCCCTGAGGATTTCCGCGACAATATCTTCCCCCAGGTCGGCTGGGTAGGAGAGAAGGTTGATCGCCAGGAAGGGCTCGCCTCCCATGGCGTAGATGTCCGATAAAGCGTTGGCGGCGGCGATGGCGCCGAAATCGAAGGGATCGTCCACGATGGGGGGAAAGAAATCGGCCGTGAAGACCAGGGCGGTCGTCTCAGTTAACCGGTAGACAGCGGCATCGTCGGAGGTCTCGAAGCCGCACAGCAGCTTTTCTGTCATCTCCGGGGGAAAGATGCCGCTTAATCCGCTCAGCAGGCGCTGCAGGTCACCCGGACCTGTCTTGGAGGCTCACCCCGCGCAGGAGGCGAATTCCGTCAGCCGTCTGATCTCATTCCTGGAGTGGTTCACGGTTCCTCACATGAATTAGTTTACCCCGTTCCATCTGGCGGATAAAGAGGACAAGGCGGTCGAAAACCGGTTCGACCTCCTCCCCGAAGGATTCCTTCATCTCCGTCCCGATGCTGAAGAGAGAGCGGTGTCCGTCACACCGATTCCAAACAAAGGATCCGACACTGTCCAGGCGGACGGTGATGTCCTTCGATCGAAAGATACGGGTGAGAATACGGCCCAGGCGGCCCGAACCGAAGCGGGGCACATAGACGGTGACGATTCCCTCCCCGTCCGTTTCCGCCTTCCGGAGCGGTTCCGGGATAAAGTCCAGGAAGTTCGGTGCCTTCTCTTCTTTTTTCACTCAGGCCTCATAATCGATTCCCGGGTAGAAATTGAAAACCCTGCCCCGATTTTCCGGGGCAGGGAATAAGAACTTAGAAAGAGACGCTTCAACGTTTTTTGAGGGCCTTCAGGGGCATGCCCACCATAAAGACACCCAGGGCGACCATAACCAGGAATCCCACAAAGTAATGGCCGAACCAGGATGGAGTCTTGGCGAGGATGGTGTAGCCCTCGGAAAGGAGCTTGTCGTACTCCGGAATCTCCCCTACCACAGTCGCGATGGGATTGGCGAAGATCTTTACCTTGGCGGCGACGAGGGCGGCAAGGAGAATGCCGATGAGGGCCTCTCCCGCCACAAGACCGGATGCAACAAGAAGACCTTTGTTTTCGGATGCCTCTTTCTTGTGCTGCTGTTCCTCGGTCAGCGGTGCATCCTCCTTAACGCCGGTGCGCTTGGCCACCATGGCATCCAGGATGTATTTGAAGACGCCGCCCACAAAGATGGCCGCTGTAGTTTCGAAGGGAAGGTACATCCCCACGGCGATCAGCATGGGAGAAGGCGACTTGATCAGAATGAGGGCCAGCGAGAAAAACATTCCGATAAGAATCAGGGACCATTGCATCTGGCCGCCCACGATGCCCTTGGCCACTTCAGCCATGAGTCCGGCCTGGGGTGCGGGCAGGGTTTCGGAGCCGATACCGCCCCCGAATTTATGGAGGAGCATGATGGGCCAGATCAGGGCGAATGCAGCGGCGACAACACCGATCAGACCGCCCACTTCCATACGCCAGGGGGTACCGCCGAGGAAGTGACCGACCTTCCAGTCCTGAATCATGTCTCCGGCAACGCCGGCCACGCAGCAGACGACTGTTGCGACACCCAGGGCGGCGAGGATGCCCCCGTCTCCGCGGAGACCAAGGGCGAAGAGAAGCCCGGCCGCGATGAGAAGGGTGGAGAGGGTCAGACCGGAAATGGGGTTGGAGGAGGACCCAATAATCGAAACGAGGTATCCGGCCACGGCGGCAAAGAGAAAGCCCGCGATGGCCATGACAATCGTCGTAATCAGGGAAATGGAGAAGCTGCCCGCCAGAACCTTGTAGAGGAGAAACATAAAGACCACCATGGCGGCAATAGCGAGGAGGACTCCCTTGAAGTTCAGGTCCTTTTCAGTTCGAAGCTCGACGTGACCTTCCGCGGCACCTCCCATGGAGGAGATGGATCGACGAATGCCTGTAATGAGGCTTTTACGCATGTTGTACAGGGTATAGAAGGCACCCACGATCATGGCGCCGATGGCCACCTTCTTGATGCTGTCGGCATAGAAGGCACCAAATTCGTTGAAGAGGATCGCCCTGCCGCCGTCTATGCCGATCGTTGATGTGATGTGGGCCGCAAAGGCAGGATCAAAGAGGGCCCGGACAAAGAGGGCGAGGGGCATCAGGAAGAGCCAGCCGAATACACCTCCGGAGAAGGTGATGGCGGCGAGGCGGGGCCCAATGATGAACCCGACACCCAGGAAGGCGGGCGAGGGGCTGGGAAACTGATAGGGAAAGGCCTTTCCCTGGATCGTAAAGATGCTTTTAAAGCGTTCACCGATGAAGGGAATGCCATTGGCATTCTTGAAAAACTCGATCAGGGCCGCAAGCCCCATCGATCCAAAGACCAGGCCCGCACCCGTGGAACCTGCCTGCCCGGCTTTCACGATCTCGGTACATGCAACGGATTCAGGGAAGGGCAGGGAGTGGTCGTCCATGAAGGTCCGGCGGAGGAGAATGACAAAAAGAACGCCCAGGATACCGCCGACCAGCATGAGGACGGTTCCCATGACGATGTCGAAGTCCTTCCACACGCCGGCAATGATGAAGCCGGGGATCGTGAACACGGCGCCCGCCGCGAGGGCTTCACCGACGGCACCCGTGGTTCGGGCAATGTTTTCTTCCAGGATGGTGCCCTTGAAGGGTCTCAGGACAGCCATGGCAATGACAGCCGCAGGAAAGGTCGCGGCAACGGTCATTCCCGCACGAAGTCCGAGGTAGGCATTGGCAGCTCCAAGGATCATGGCAAGGATGACACCCACAAAGAGTGCCTTGAACGTGAGTTCTTTCATGTCAGTTTCTGGAGAGATGTAGGGTTTAAATTTCACCTGAGACATAGACAACCCCCTGAAAAGATTTGAACTATTGTATCCTACTTGAGGGTGAGAGGCAATAAACGGCGGCGGTGCTTACTCTTCGGGTGGATTCAGCCCGTAGTAGGCATAGTTGATCTCGATGAACTTCTTCCACTTTTCCGGGACATCGTCTTCCACAAAGATGGCCTCGACCGGGCAGGCGGGTACACAGGCTCCGCAGTCAATGCAATCCTCCGGATGGATGAAGAGCATGGTGACGTCCTCGAAATCGGGTTCTTCTCTCCGCGGGTGAATGCAGTCCACGGGACAGACATCCACGCACGAAGCATCCTTCATATCGATACAGGGTTCGGTAATGATATGGGTCATGGGAGCTCCGGGTTCCATTCGGACCGGAAAGGAACGAATGGTGAATCCAGGGCCGGATGAAAAAAACCGGTTCTCACAGAAAGAGTGATCCGACCTGGTAGACGAGCGTGGCGATCAGCCAGCCCAGAATCGAAGTGTATGTGATGGTGAGAAGGGCCCAGCGGACTCCGATTTCCCTGCGGATCACCGCCAGAGTGGAGAGACAGGGCACATAGATTAAAGACATCAGCATGAAGGCGTAGGCAGAGAGATGGGTGAAATGTGAGGCCAGCGCCTGGTTGAGGGACAGATCTCCATAAAGGGTCCCCAGAGTGCCGACAACGATCTCCTTTGCAACGACACCGGATAGAAGGGCAATGGCTGCCTCACCGAAACCGAAACCTGCCGGGGCCAGGAGAGGTGCAAGGAAATCACCGATCTTACCAATCCAGCTCTCGGGTGAGGCGTAGGAAACTCCGGGAGGAAAGGAAGCCAGAAACCAGATAAGAACCACACCGGCCAGGATAACGGTACCGGCCTTGCGGACAAACAACCTCGACCGCAGCCACATATGATAGGCCGCACCGCGAACCGAGGGCATATGGTACGGAGGAAGCTCCATAACCAGGGGAGCCGTTTCATTCCGAAAGAAGAGTTTCTGAAAAATCCTCGCTACGATGACGGCCAGAATGACACCGATGAGATAAAGGCTGAAGACCACAAGTCCCTGGTGCCGTTGGAAAAAGATTCCCGTGAACAGGATATAGATCGGGAGACGGGCGGAACAGGACATGAGGGGAAGGATCAGAATCGTGAGGGTTCGATCCTTTTCCGACTCAAGGATGCGGCTTCCCATGATCGCAGGCACATTGCACCCGAATCCCAGAATCATGGGAAGAAAGGACTTTCCATGAAGACCCATCGTGTGCATGAGCCGGTCCATGATATAGGCGGCCCGGGCCATGTAGCCGGAGTCTTCCAGGATTGCGATGAGAAAGAAGAGGATCATGATATTCGGAAGGAAGACCAGGACGCTCCCGACGCCTGAAATCACTCCATGGGTCAGAAATGAAATCAGAAAGGGGTGAAGATGGAGGGCGTAAAACCACCCGGAAATGGTCGAAGCCGCGGTGGACAGCCCGACATCAAGGGCCGTGGCCACCGGATTGCCCAGCGTGAAAACCAGCTGAAACGAAAGCCACAGGATCACAAAAAAGATCGGCATTCCGACGAAGGGGTTGGTCAGAACCGTATCGATTCGGCGAGTCCAGTCAATCCGGTCAAAGGCCGATTGCCGGGACACACACTCCTTGACGACACCATGCACGAAACCGTAACGCTTTTCTGCCAGCAGGGTGGGAAGATCGTCATACCCCAGGGTCTGGCAGAGGTTGATCGCCCCTTCGATCCAGGCCCGTCGCAGATCCCGCCCCCCTTCCACAAGGTGAATAAGATCGAGTGCGTGAGCATCTTCTTCCAGAAACTGGAGGGCCACCCATCGGGACGGATAGGGAACCCCGATGTCGCTGACTTTTTCCGTGATTTCTTCAATATATCGCTCGAGATCTTCTCCATAGTGCACCCGGAAGGCGCCGTCGGGCTTGTTCAGAGCGCCGGAAATGGCATCCCTTAGCTCATCCAGACCCTGATTATTCACGGCGACACAGGGTACGACGGGAATACCCAGAATTCCGGAGAGACGGGCGAAGTCCACCCGAATCCCGGCCTCTTCGGCTGAATCCATCATGTTCAGGCACAGGACAATATTCAGTCCCATTTCTAGACATTGGGTCACGAGGTAGAGATGTCGATCCAGGAGGGTGGCATCCACAACGATGACTACGACATCGGACTCTCCGGAGAGGAGAAAATCCCTCGCGACACTTTCATCCAGGGAGTGGGCAGAGAGACCATAGGTGCCCGGTAGATCCACGACCTTGCACTTTCGATCGCCGATTCGGGAAAAACCGTATTTTTTTTCCACGGTGACTCCCGGCCAATTTCCCGTATGCTGGCGGGAGCCTGTCAGCGCATTGAAGATGGTTGTTTTCCCGGCATTGGGATTACCGGCAACGGTAATCACTGGTTCCGGATTCATAACGATTTCACTAAGACCGATTCAAGCTCTTCGCGGCGAAGAGAGAGATGGTATCCCCGTACACTTAAAATCATGGGAGACCCGAAGGGGGCAATGGTAATGACGCGTACCACAGTTCCCGGTACCATTCCCATATCCAGAAGCTTTCGCTTCAGGGAGACCTCCCCCTCGATACGGTGGACCTGTCCCTCTTCTCCCACCTTCAGTCTGGCCAGGGATCGGACATTCCCGGGCGGACCGACGTTCGGATTTGTCAGATCTGCGCCCCGGGTTTCCTTTCCCTCAGGGGCCTGGTAGGACTCGATAAAGGTGACCATGCTGCGCAGTGAAACCTGAGATATGTAATGCTCAATGGCACAGGCATCTTCCTCTGCCTGCTCCTCGGGTACGTTAAGAATGTCGGTAAGGAACCGATGGAGTACCTGATGGCGACGATAGACTTCCTTCGCTGCCATGAGACCCTTCTGCGTCAATTCGATATAGCCGTACCGTTCATGGATTACGAAACCACGGTCTTTCAGGGTCTTTAATCCGCCCACCACCGAGGCCATTCTGAGGTTGAGAGAATGGGCAAGATCCTTCACCCGGACCACCTTGAGATCCTTCTGCAAAAGATAGATTGCCTTGAGATAGTTCTCAAGGGCCGGGGAGAGTGTAGTTTCCATGTACAAATAATGTTAGGAGAGCAAAAGTTTTTTGTCAAGGAGAAGGGACTAAAACAGCGGGATGTGAACGAGAACTAAAGTCCGTAATCCAGAATTTTCCTCTGAAGCGCCCGGAGGGTGAGGCTCAGACGATTTGCCGTGCGGGTCAGATCCTGTTTTTCCTGCAGAAGGACCTGACGGAGGATTTCCTTCTCCAGGGCTGTACCTGCCCGCGTCAGGATTTCTTCCAGAGAACCTTCAAGACCGATCTGGGTAAGGAGGCTGGATTCTTTCGGGTCTTCCATTGCCAGCTGAATATCATCGGACTCGATAGTGTCGGTTTCGGAAAGGATCACGGATCGTTCGATCATGTTCTGCAGTTCCCGCACGTTTCCAGGCCATCCATGATTCCGGAGTTTTTCCATCGCCGATTTTCCGAAAGAGAGGGATCTGCGTCCCATCTCCGCCGAGTACTTCTTCAGAAAGTGTTCCGCGAGAATTGGAATATCGGTGGGACGGGAACGAAGGGGAGGGATAAAGACGGGAAAGACGGAAAGCCGATAGAAAAGATCCTCACGAAAGCGATGTTCGCGAACGGCCTTCTGAAGGTCCTGGTTTGTTGCCGCAATGATGCGGACATCCACCTGAATCGTCTGGAGCCCGCCGATGCGCTCAAAGGTTCTTTCCTGGATGACCCGAAGAATCTTGCTCTGGACATTCATTCCGAGCTCACTGATCTCGTCCAGAAAGATCGTTCCAGTATGGGCGAGCTCAAATTTCCCCATCTGCCGGCTGGATGCTCCCGTATAGGCTCCCTTTTCATGGCCAAAGAGCTCATTTTCAATCAGGGTATCGGGAATTGCAGCACAATTGATGGCAACGAAGGGTTTATCTTTCCTTGGGCTCAACGAGTGAATTGCCCGGGCAAAGAGTTCCTTGCCCGTCCCCGATTCTCCGCTCAGCAGGACTGAAACTTCTGTGGCCGCCACTTTCTGAACTTCGCGGGAGAGATGGTCCATAATCGGTGAGGATCCGACAATCGTGGGGAAACCGAAGTTTCGAGCGTGCTCTTCCTTGAGAAGGATATTCTCTCGGTAAATTCTCTGCTTTTCGATGATTCTGTCAACAATCAGGCTGAGGAATTCATGGTCGACGGGTTTTAAAAGAAATTCCGTGGCGCCCTTTTTCATAGCCTCAACGGCGGTTTCCACGGTTCCAAAGGCCGTGATGATAACCACGGGAAGATCGGGATCCTCCTCCCGGGCGGAGGTCAATACTTCCAGACCGTCGGCGCCCGGCAGCTTCAGGTCGGTCAGGACCAGACTGAAACGCTCTTTCCGCAACAGATCCAGGGCCTGAGTCCCGGAGGAGGCGCCGACCACTTCGTACCCCCTGTCACCCAGAACTTCCGACAGGATCTTAAGAAGAGACCGCCGATCTTCAACGACGAGGATTCTATCCATTTCGCGACCATCTTATCACAGCGAATCAGACCTTGAGGTAGAGCATCTCCGAATGACCGGGACGGAAGGCCCCGTCAATGGCGTTGACCAGGAGGGTCCGGGCCGCCTTGACAGCGGGAAGGAGCTCCACTCCCTGCCCGAGAAGAGATGCGATGGCTGCGGAGAGGGCGCACCCGGTTCCATGGTAGGTTCCCTTTCTCCGCTGCATCTTCAGGGTCGTTACGGTTTCCGGAGTGGCCAGCACATCCAGGATGGTTTCACCCTCTCCATGTCCACCCTTGAGCAGAACGGCGGTCCTGGTCCGTTCCGCAAGCACAAGGGCCATCTCCTCCGGCGATGCGAAGGAACGAATCGGCGCATGGAGCAGGCGTTCAGCTTCCGGAATATTGGGAGTCAGAAGGGTGGCGCAGGGAATCAGCCGCTCCTGCAGGGCGGCAATCGTATCGTCTACCGTCAGAGCGCTCCCGGAGGTGGCGACCATGACGGGGTCCACGACGACGGGAATCGTCGCTCCGGAGAGCGCCTCGGCAACCACGGAGATCGTGGAGCTGTCCGCCAGCATGCCGGTCTTAACGGCCCGAACGTCCATATCGGAAAATACCGCATCGAGCTGAGCCTTAAGGTGTCGGGGCGGGATGAGATGGACGTCGTGAACCCCCGTGGAATTCTGAGCCGTCGTGGCCGAAATGACAGCCGCAGGATGACTCCCCGACAACCGGATCATGGCAACATCCATGAGAACGCCGGCACCGCCGGAACTATCGATTCCAGCAATGGTGAGACATACAGCAGGAGGAGTCATCAGGCGCGTTCGAGATAGCTGTCGTCCCGGGTATCGACCTTGACCTTATCCCCGATCTGAATGAACTGGGGAACCGTAACCGTAATCCCATTCTCGAGTTTGGCCGGTTTTCCTCCACCGGCCGCCGTGGCCCCCTTCATGGGCGGCTCTGTTTCAACAACCTCAAGAATGACCGAGGGCTGGATCTCGATACCCACCGGGTTTCCCTCGAAAAGGTCCACCTGGATGATGTCATTTTCCTTCAGATATTTCAGAGAGTCGGAAAGGATCTCTTCCGAAAGTGCGATCTGTTCGTAAGTTTCCTGGTCCATAAAGTGGTATCCCGACGCATCGGAATAGAGGTACTGCATGGACCGGTTGTCCAGCATAGCTTTCTCCACCTTATCTCCCGAGTTATACCTGCGTTCGTAGGCATTACCGGTTTTCAGGTTTCGAATCTTCACCTGGACATGGGCGTGGCCCTTTCCAGGTGTGACATGGGTCATCTGGATTACCCGAAAGAGTTCTCCATCGATAACCAGGATATTTCCCGCGCGGATCTGAGTGGCAACAATCATGGTTCAAACCTCCGCGGGAAGGGTATCAAATTCATGTCCCGGGATCAAGATGGAAGTGGGGTTACTTTACGCGTACCATCCCTGGAGCCAGAGCACCCTTTCCCGCTGCTGCATACCATGCACCATCGGCATAGATCGGGCCATCGGCTTCCAGGGCTTTGGCAAACCCGGCATCGGTGAGGGTTAAATCGGAAAACTTCAGGTTCGAAGTGGCAATCACGAGCCCCGTGGAGTCCACAATGACAATCTCATCAACGGGAAGGGTGGTAATGGCATCGTTCACTGCAGTAATCAGAGCACCCTGATCACGGGTGGCCAGAAGATCCTTTGCGAAGACGGCCATGGAACGAGCGAGATCAGACTTGTGGCTTCGCTCCATTTTAGCCATCTCTGCGTCCTTTGCCTGGAGCTTTTGGGAGAAATCCGTCCGGGCAGCATCCAGATCGTCTTTGACCTTGTCCACTTTACGCTCCTCCACAACCCAGAGCGCACCGAAAAGACCCAGAATAATGAGTGCAATAACCAGAACCATCCATGCCTTCATACCTTGCTCCTTTCTAAAACGGGAAGGGCAAAACCCAGGTTCAGTATCAAGTCTACCATATCGCCGGGAAGGGGAGCCTCAATTTCAAGGGATTCACCGGTGATGGGATGGGGAAAGGCAATGACCCATGCGTGAAGTGCCTGGCGATCTATGTACTGTCTTCCCGAATTTCGTGCGTAGGTCTCATCCCCGACAATCGGATACCCCAGATGGGCCAGATGAACACGAATCTGGTGTGTCCGCCCCGTAATGGGTCTCGCTTCCACAAGTGAGAATCTTTCTTTTCGTTCCCGTGTAAGAAAGAGGGTCTGGGCATCCCGTCCACTCTCCCCAACCTGCATCTTCTTTCGATGCACGGGGTGACGGCGGATCGGACCGTCCATTCGATATTCGTCAAAGGGTACACAGCCCCATACGGCAGCCAGGTAGACCTTATGGACCCTTCGGGCCTTGAAGGCCCGGGCCATGGCATCATGGGCACGATCGTGAAGTGCGACGACCAGGCAGCCCGATGTGTCTTTGTCAAGCCGATGGACGATTCCCGGGCGCTCCACGCCTCCGATGGAGGACAGACCAGGTCCCATCGCCAGGAGACCGTGGACAATCGTTCCGGAACTTCTTCCCGCACCGGGGTGAACACAGAGGCCGGCCGGCTTATTCAACACCAGTATATGCTCATCCTGAAAGAGGATGGAGAGATCCATCGGCTCGGGAATGAGCTGGGAAGGTACGGGCGGAGGAATCACGCCTTCGACGACATCACCTGGAGAGAGCGGACGGCTGGGCCTGGCTTCCCGACCATTGACCCGCACATGACCTGCGCGGACGAGCCGGGCCAGGGCCGCCCGGCTCAGTTCCGGAAGGCAGCAGGCCAGGAAGGTATCCAGGCGCCGTTCAGGCTTCAGAACCTCGAGACGAAAGGTATCCACGGAGTAAGAAGAAGGACGAAACCGTCACTACGACGATAGCGACAACCTGCGAGGTGGACAGAGGGCCGCCGAGAGGCGTACCCCGGGGATCTCCCCTTAGAAACTCCAGGAGGAACCGGGCTGCACCATAGAGCCACGCGTACATGAGAAAGATCTGTCCCTTAAACCGGCGTCGTGTATAGAGAAGCTGGAGAAGAAAGAAGATGGTTAAATCGGAAAGGGAGAGGTAAAGTTGAGACGGGTGAAGGGATGTGTGGAGAGGGACTCCCGTAATTTCATGGGCAAAGGGGTTGGTGAAGGTGACGGCCCACGGAAGGCTGCAGGATTTTCCCCAGCAGCATCCAGCCATGAAGCATCCGATCCTGCCTATGGCCTGACCGATGGGAAGTGCGGCGCCGTAAACATCTCCAAGGGTCCAGATGGGAAAACGTGCTTTTCGGATCAGGAGGATGGCTGTGATCACGCCGGCGATAAAACCGCCATAGAAGACCCCACCGGATCGGATGAGGGAGATGAACGAAGAGAAAGAACGGAAGAAATCCCCGGGATAGACGAACACGAGGGCGATCTTGGAACCGATGAAAGATGCGATCACGATGGAAAGTCCCGTATCAAAAACCTTGACACCGTCCATTCCCTCTTTCCGGGCGCGCAACTTCGCCACGAGAAGGCTTACAAAGACACCCAGGGCGACAAAAAAGCCATAGGAAGGAATGAAGAAGGGTCCGATTTCAATCAGCTTGGGGAACACGGGACGTGGATTTCCTGAACGAGAGGATGAGGATGAGGATGAGACCTGTGGAGATACTGGCATCGGCAATATTAAAGGAGGGCCAGTGATGGTTACCAAGGTGAAGGTCGATAAAATCGATGACCTTTCCATACGCCATTCGATCCCAGATATTTCCGGCCGCACCTGCCAGAAGCAGATGCATGGCGATCCTCACCGGGACGGTCTCATCCTGAAAGAGGAGAAAGTAGGCCAGAAAGATGAGTACCAGTATTCCGATTCCCGTCAGCACCGGATTCATGATGGAGGGAGAGATCCCGGAGAAGACCCCGAACGCAATTCCCGTATTGGTCACATGGACCAGGGTGAAGAAACCGGGAATGATGGTGGCGGGCAGGGAATCCGAATGGAGAATCAGAATCTTGGTCACCCTGTCCAGGGCAATCAGGACCAGGGTGAGGGTCCACATCCAGGGGATAAAACGTTTCATCCAACGACCCCGTTGCACCGGGAGCAGAGCCCCTCTTCCAGTTCCTTGAATTTCCAGCAGCGGGGACACTTCTCTCCCTCTCTGGGCGCAACCTTGAAATAGAGACCCTCCATGCTTCGAGAGGGGGACCAGGTTCCATCCACCGTATCCTCAAATCCGACCTCGACGGATGAAACAAGAAAGAACTCTTCCAGATCGAGCTGAAGGGACTGGAGGAGTGTTTCCAGGGCTCCATGGCGGGTAAAGATCAGGCCGGCTCCGAGGGAAGAACCGATCACCGAAGTGGCACGAAGCGCTTCCAGGGCCTGGGTGACTTCCTGCCTCAGATCAAAGAGGCTCTCCCACTTCCGGGACCGCTCCTCGGGCAGGGTAAAGGAAGAAAGATCGGCAAAGGTTTCCATGTGAATAGAATCCAGCACCTTTCCCGTATAGGAACCGTAAGCTTCTTCCGCCGTGAAGACCATGACCGGAGCCATCATCCGGAGAAGGTTGTGAAGGATGTAAGCCATGGCGGTCTGGGCCGACCGCCGATTTCGTCCCTGTGCTTCATCGCAGTAGAGACGGTCCTTGATCATATCCAGGTAGTGGGCGGAGAGATCGACACTGCAGAATTGCACAAGGGAATGGTAGACAAGATGAAAGTTGTAATCCCGGTAAGCCCGGACAATTTTTTCGTTGACTTCGCAGAGACGTGAAAGAATGTATCGATCCAGAGGAAGAAGATCCTCCAGAGGAAGAGGCGAGGAAGGATCAAATCCGTGCAGGTTTCCGAGGAGATAGCGCAGGGTGTTGCGGACCTTCCGGTAGGCTTCTGCCAGCCGCTTCAGGATCTCTTCGGAGATTGGAATATCACCTCGATAATCGACCATCGATACCCAGAGCCTCAGGATTTCAGCACCGTATTTCTTAATGATCTCCTCCGGCGCAATGACGTTCCCGAGGGATTTTGACATCTTCTTTCCCTCACCATCCACGACAAATCCGTGAGTAACGACAGTCCGATAGGATGGCTGTCCCCGCAGAGCGACGGCCAGGAGAAGGGAACTCTGAAACCAGCCACGGTACTGGTCGTGACCTTCGAGGTAGAGGTCGCAGGGCCAGACAGGCATCTGCGCGCCAATATGGGATACTCCGGAATCAAACCAGACATCCAGGATATCCATTTCGCGGCTCAGATTCGTGGACTGACAGGAGGAGCATGTCCTGCCGGCGATAAGATCCTGGATCTCGTCCCTGTACCACACGTCGGCACCGTGCTTCCGGAAAAGGTCTACGACGGCCTGGAAAAATTCCGGATCTTTCTGGACCCTGTTGCAGTCTTCACACCGCAGGAGGGCGATCGGAACGCCCCAGGCCCTCTGTCGGGATATGCACCAGTCCGTACGGTTTTCGACCATTTCTTTTAACCGTTCTTCCCCCCAGGCTGGAATCCAGTTTGCCGTGCTGATGGCCCGCACGGCTGAAGGACCGAGGTCATTGGCACCAAGGGAGAGGAAGTACTGCTCCGTAGCCCGGAAGATAATGGGGTTTTTACAGCGCCAGCAGGCTGGATAGCTGTGGGAAAGAGGCTTCTGGTTCAGGAGAGATCCGCCGGAGGAAAGGTCGGCCATGATGGCGGGATTGGCTTTAAAAACATGCTGGCCTTCATATGCGGGAACATCAGAGGTAAAACAGCCGCGGGCATCAACCGGAGCCAGTACCGGCAGGTGGTACTGCTGACCGACAATAAAGTCCTCCATCCCATGACCGGGAGCGATATGAACAAGGCCGGATCCCTGCTCGGTCGTAACAAAATCTGCCAGGATAAAACGTCCCCGGCGATCCATGAGCGAGTTGGTGTAAATAAGCTTTTCCAGGTCTTTCCCCGGGATCGGTTCGGAAAGGGTCCATTCATCAAATCCGAACACACGTGAAAGGTTCTCGGCGAAATCTGCATAGACCAGGTAAGCCTTTCCATCATGTTCGATGAATCGGTAGGTCAGAGCCGGATGGACGGCGATGGCGACGTTGGCCGGAAGTGTCCAGGGCGTCGTCGTCCAGATCACGGCATGGGGGACACCCCTGGGCCGGGGAAGATCCTCCGGCCACTCCTGAATCGGGAAGGCCACAAAGATCGAGGGAGATTCATGGTCCTGGTACTCGACCTCTGCCTCGGCCAGGGCCGTGGCACAGGAAGCGCACCAGTAGACAGGCTTGTTCCCCCGATAGACGTTTCCATCCTGGAAAACCTTGTAAAAGGCCTCCAGAATGTCAGCCTCGTAGTCATGGGTCATGGTCAGGTAGGGGTTTTCCCATTCACCAAAGACACCCAGGCGCATGAATTCTCCGCGCTGGATGTCCATATACTTCATTGCATATTCTTTACAGGCCGCGCGGACATCGAGGATACTCATATCCTTACGATTGATCCCAAGCTGACGGTCAACGTGAAGTTCAATGGGAAGCCCGTGGCAGTCCCAGCCCGGCCGGTAGGGAGCCCGGTTTCCCATCATGGTGCGTGATTTGACGACAATATCCTTGAGAACTTTATTCAATGCGGTTCCCATATGAATGTGCCCGTTCGCATAAGGGGGACCATCATGAAGGAAAAAGATCGGACGGCCCTCCCGGGATTGTTGAATTTTCCCGTAGACTTCCATTTCCTGCCATCGCTTGAGAAAATCGGGTTCCCTCTGAGGCAGGTTGGCCTTCATGGGGAAGTCCGTCTGAGGGAGACAGAGCGAGTTCTTGTAATCCATAATGTCTGGAAACCTAACAAAATTAAAGGGTTTTGTCAATCACGACCTGGAAAGGCGATCCCTCAGAGACGGGGTTCTTCCCTCCTGCAGACCAGGATCGTAATATCATCCTGAAAGTGGTTCCCGCTGGAGAATTCCTTTACTGCATCGTAAATCGCATCGACAATCTTTACCGAGGGAAGACGGATCAAATTCTTGAGAACGTCAAGGAGCCTTTCTTCACCAAAGGGAACTCCATCTTCATTTTCGCATTCCAGGACTCCATCGGTAACGAAGAGGAGAAGGTCACCCGGCTGAAGGGAAATTTCTCTCCTGCATTGATAGGTCGCATCGGGAAACATCCCGAGCGGCAAGCCCGTGGCGGAAAGTGTATCCCGGACGGTTCCGTGAGAATCCAGGATGAACCCCGGCGGATGACCCGCATTGGCAAACCCCAGCTGGCCCGTCTGCAGGTTCAGGCTGGCGATCAAAAGGGTTACGAAGGAGGCTTCCTCCAGGTCCTGGACCAGCATCTGGTTCAACGTCTCCATAATGGAGCTCAAATTGGCATGGGATCTGGACAGGGATCGCAGGAAGGCCCGGGTTTCCGCCATAACCAGTGCCGGTCCGATCCCTTTCCCGCATACATCCGCCACAACCATTCCGCAATTTCCTCCCGGCATCGGCAGAAAATCAAAATAGTCTCCGCACGTCATCCGGGCGGGGAAGACTTTTCCGGCAATGTCGTACCCCTTTGCGACCGGTGCCTCTGTGGGAAAGAGACGCTTCTGTACATTGGCGGCAATCGCCATCTCAAATTCCTGTTCCTGAAGCTTTCTCGATTCCGTCATGTCTTTCAGAACCGAGACAAAGTGGTGAATCGCACCGTTACCATTCTTCATCGGCGTGATTGTCTGCTCGGCAAAAAAGGTTCCTCCACTTTTTTTCTGATTGACTACGGTGGCTCGAAAAACCCGTCCCTCCAGAATCGTATGCCAGAGTTCCTTATAGTACCCGTCATCCTGAAGTCCCGATTTCAGGATCGCAGGAGTCCTTCCGATGGCTTCCTCTTCGGAAAAGCCCGTCATTTCCTCGAACGCAGGGTTTACATATTGGATGGTTCCCTCATGATCGGTGATGAAGATGGCGTCTGCCGTCTGCTCAACCGCGTTGGAGAGCTGTTTCATTCTCTCTTCCGAAGCCTTCTGATCCGTCACGTTTCGAAATACCACCACTCCCCCTATGTTGGCACCATCCTCATTTTGAAGAGGGACCCCGCTTGCATTCAGATGAGCACCCTCAGGGATTTTCTCGTTTCGAACATAGACTTCCGAATCCTGAAAGGTTTCCCCCCGGATCGCCCGCAGAAGTGGGAGCTCTTCCGGAGAATAGAGCTGTTCCGTTCCCGGTCTGTATATTCCGTACTGCTTCGGCCATTCCGAGGGATGGCCGGTCCCGGAAACACTTCCAAAGAACGACCGCGCAGCATCGTTGGCCATGAGAATCTCACCGTTCAGATCGGAGACAATGATTCCTTCTGAAATACTTGAGATGACCGCCCGGGTAATCCGGGCTTCCCGTCGTTTAGCACGATCCCGGGCCAGTTTGATGAGAACCACCCCCAGAATCACAAGAAGTTCCCAGATCCCTCCGATGACCAGGCTTTCCCGCAGGGGATTTCGTGTAAACATTCGAGTCAGAAAGGCGTCGGTGGGATAAGCGACAAGCCGCCAGGTCCGATCCCCGATTTTCAGATACCGCTCACAGGAGAGATCGGGATTTTGGACCAGACGATCGTATCGGGTTATGATGACTTCCGTCTGATCCGATCCTCCTTCCGATTCGATCAGCTGGAAATGAATATCCCCCAGCGCGGAGGAGGCCCTGTGAAAGAGGGAGACACCCGTGAGCCGGCCGGAGCGAAAGACAGCCACTACAAACCCCCGTATCCCCGATGTTTTCCCGGCCGTGATTCCGCCTTGATTCCCGGATACGGGAAGAATCATCAGAAATCCTTCGGGAGACGTTCCTCCCTGAACCAGAGATAGAGATCCGGTAATCACCAGACGATTTTCATGTTCAGCCTTCTGAAGGGCTTTCATTCTTTCGGGATTGGAGCCCAGATCGTATCCGACAACTCTCTCATTACCCGGAAAAGGATCGACATACTGGACCGGATAATAGAGGTCCCGCTCCCCCGCCTGCTTCAGTTCTCCCCGATCCAGCCCCTCGGTGATGGCGTAAGTCCGATTTCCGTGCAGGCTACTTTGCTCTTCATGAATTCGCCGATTCTCCGCTGTCACCTTCGGAACCCACTCCAGAGCCTGAAGGGAAGGATGACGCTGGATGATCGGACCGGTCATCTCATGAAAATCATCCTGACTCAATGGATCCATTTTGGAAACCTGGGCCTGGAGAGAATAGAGAGCTTCGACTCCGGAGACAATTTCCCGTTCAATCCAGAAAGCCCCTGTGGAAAGATCCCTGGATAGCTGTTCCAGCATCGATTGCTGTTCCTGACCGACTACAACCCGGTACACGCCATAACCGACAACCGGTCCCATCAGGATCGCGAGAATGATAATGGAACCCAGAACTCTTGGTCTCAAGAAAGACTCCACCTGATATGTTGAACCCTATCATATTGCCTCATAGACTATGAAAACAGGATAAAGGGAGAATTTGTTCCATAGAATGAGACTTTATCTCTTTTATGGGAATCGAAATCCCATTTCCCGGATTCCCCTACTCTGTTGATTCCGGAAATTTTTTCTGCACGTAGGACTCCAGGATTTCCTCAAAATCATGAACCAGGGATGGCCCCTGAAGGGTTGTATGGAGTTTTCCTTCGATAAAGACCGGCGCCCTGGGTTGTTCTCCTGTTCCGGGAAGGGAAATTCCAATATGGGCCTGCCTGGATTCACCCGGTCCATTAACGACACATCCCATCACGGCAATGGTCAGGTTTTCGACACCGGGGTTGGTGATCCGCCATTGCGGAAGCCGGCCCATGATGAAGGTTCGGATCTCTTCGGTCAGCTCCTGAAAAAAAGTGGATGTCGTTCGTCCGCACCCCGGACAGCTGGTGATCTGGGGGAAAAAATTCCTTAAACCCAGGGACTGAAGAATCTGCTGACACACTTCTACTTCCCGAGTCCTCGATTCTCCGGGAAATGGGGTAAGAGAAACCCGGATTGTGTCCCCGATCCCCTCGGCGAGCAGTGTCCCGATTCCCAGAGTCGATGCAATAATCCCCTTGTCTCCCATTCCCGCCTCCGTAAGACCCAGATGGAGCGGAAAACGGGTCCGGTTTGCCAGGTCGCGGTAGAGAAGAATCAGATCGGGAACATGGGACACCTTTGCCGAAAGAATGATCTGGTCTTCTCCCAGACCTTCTTCCATGGCCATTTCCGAAGACCGAACCGCCGATTCCACAATGGCTTCCCGCATCACTTCCGATGCAGGGAGCGGTTCTTCCCGACGTGCGTTGACGTCCATGCGCTCCGCAAGTATCGCTGGATCGAGGGATCCCCAGTTCACACCGATGCGGACCGGTTTCTGTCTGTCGCGGGCGATGGCAACCATCGTACGGAAATTATCGTCTTTTCTATGGCGTCCACCCAGGGTTCCGGGATTGATCCTGTATTTGGAAAGGGTTTCCGCCGCATCGGGAACTTTCTGCAGGAGGATATGCCCGTTAAAATGAAAATCACCGATTAGGGGAACCTCCGCACCTCGATCCCGGAGGATATTCCTGATTTCAGGTACAGCACGGGCCGCTTTTTCCGTATTGACCGTAATTCTAACCAGTTCGGACCCTGCGCGCCAGAGATCATAAACCTGGTCAGCAGTGGAGCGGGCATCCTCTGTATCGGTATTGGTCATGGACTGAACGACAATCGGATGCTCTCCCCCGATAGGAATCTTCTGGACAAAAACGGGCACGGATGGGCGTCGTGAGGAAATCGGTACCATGGACACCATTATACCGAAGGCGGAATCACGAGGTGTAACAATCTGCAAGAAATAGGGATGTGGTGTATAGTAATTTCATGGAAAGGCTCCATTATCAAAGGTTAATCCCCACAGTTACGGGATCATGTCTAACCCTTCTCTTTTTCTCTTTTTACTCCTTATCCTGCTCTCCCCGATCCACCGTCGATCTTTCTGGAACCTGGGAAGCGGAGGTGAGGGTCGATACAACAAACCGGGACATTTACATCGTTGAACTCAAGGGTACCGATGAAAGCGGACTCCTGACCATGATCCATAACGGTCGGCGCCAGTCTCCCCTTCCTCTGATCGAACTCCATCAGGAGTCTTCCCGACTATCCTGGAAGGTGAAAGAGGTGCGAATGGAATTTCATGGACGGATCGAATCCGGGGGCGGGAGGATCAACGGAACCCTGCACTTTGGCCAGACCGCATCCCTCGATATCACCTTTTCCAGAGTTTCGGACTCCATTGCCTCTCAACCCTTTGTGCCCGATACCTTTTTGATTCCCGATCCTGCCCGGATTGGAACGTTTGAAATACGAACCCTTACGGTGGAGGATGCTGAACCTCTCTTTGAAGCCCTGGAAGCATCCAGAACCCATCTTCGGACCGTTCCGTCGGGAGAATGGGAACTTGCGGGCCGTTCTCCCATGGACACGGTGGAAGCGATTCGCAGGTACGAAAAGGAGTCAAAGAGGAAAACCGCATTTACCTATGGGATCTTTTCTATGGAGAACGGGCTGATCCTGGGTGAAGTTCACATCCGTCCCGATCGGTTCGGGTCCGCAGACGCTCAGGTCTTCTTCTGGCTGAGGCAGAGCGCCTATGAAGAAGGTCTGGAACCTGCGGTGGAAGAAGAGATCCGGCACTGGCTCAAAGAATCCTGGCCCTTTGCGACGGTCACCTTCCCGGGCCGAACCCCCTGAAAACGCACACTCTCTTCTGTCAATACATCAGTCCTCTTTCACCAGGAGGACGTGGATAGCCTTGACAACCACCTTGACCCTGTCCCCTTCTTTCAATCCCAGATCCTCAATGGAATCGACGGTCATTACCGATGTCACGGACGATGGGTCTTCTATATCCACTTTCACCTGACCCATCACATTCCCCTTTTTAATTTCCCGGACCACAGCAAGAATCTGGTTTCTGGCTCCATATTTCATGGCTTACCTCCCATGGGTTCATCATACCTGAACCTCTCAACAATCATGAAATGTTCAGGGTCTGTGAAACGGTCGACCATGGGTTCTATGATATTGATAGACCTGTACCTTGCAGGGATAGTCTGAACATTCCAGAACAACCATCAGAATCGAACCCAGGGGAGGGAAATACACAAAGCGGGGAAAGTAGAGTTGCGATGGAAGGGTGGAGGAGGATGTAGATTCCCAAGGGGTCCAGTGATGTTCTCGATAGAGGTAGGTTGTTCCACTCCAGGGATACCCGTATAACAGGGTACCCATCAGGTCGGGATGGTAGACCATTCCCATGGGAACGGTATCAGGGTTCATTCCACTCTGAAGATTCAGATCTTTCCCATCAAATTCATAGGTCAGTCCCTGACTTACAATCACCGCTTTCTGAATCGCTTCATCGTAGGCGGCAAAATCCGTCGACAGGTAGTTCTGCCCGATATTGACCCATTCAACGGTCTGTCCGTTATATTCTCCAATTTTGTCGCCATCCATATCAAATGGGAAGAGAAGCACCCGTCTTCTATCGCTATCATATACGGCATGTCGGACAACGATGGATAATTCATTCTCCATATGAACACATTCCAATGCATCGGTGGAGATTAATTGACTGCACTGTATGGCGGAGTTATAGGTACAGCCCGAGAAAAGGACATCAACCATCTTTCCCGTTGGTTCAAAATATTGTGAACCCGCAAAGAGATAGGAGGAAGACATGCCAATCGGGGCATCACACACAAATATCCACTGGTATCCATCAAAGAGCCACTCTTCGGTAACATTCTGGTGATCCAGAAAATGGGAAAGATGGATGAACCGGTCATCGGGATTATAGGCAACATGAAAGGTATTGGCCGGAGATCCAGGCTTGATTCCTTCCAGAAAGATCTGAGGTCCATTCACGGATGTTTCGATCTTTTCCCATGTCCATCCGGCCATAGCTGTTCCTGCCATGAGTAACACCACCAGAATGACACCCGCATCCGTTAATTTCTTCCGGATGAAACCATAATCAGTTCGCAGGGAACAGGCCATTCTCCCCTCCTTGAAAGATATACGGTTCCGGGCCGCTCCGAGTAAAGAAATAGGGTGAAAAAATACTCAGGATCGGTTACGGATTGATTTTGAGACAAGAAAAAGCCCCGCGATAATCAGAGCGAACCCCACTCCGTCCCTTATCGACAACCGTTCTCCCAGAGCCAGGAAGGCCATAAGGGCCGCGGCGACGGGCTGAAGCGTGATATAGGTGGCGACCAGCGTAGGTGTCGAATGCTTGACTCCCCATGTATTGAGAAAGTAGTTCAACGTGGATGGGATGACAACGATATAGGCAATTCCTGCCCAACCGAGCGTAGGTACTGTTTCAAAGGGAAAATGGATAATCGTTTTGGAGGTTACGGCAAGGATTCCCAGTCCGCCAAAGAGGTAGGTCCACGTGATGACGGTCAGGGCGGGAAGACGGGTCAGAACGGGCCTGGCAAAGACAAGGAAGAGTGCGTAACTCATGCAATTGACCAGGATAAGAAGGTCCCCAAGAAAGGCCCGATTATTCATGGTCATGTCCGAAATCCGCAGCATGGCAAGGGCTCCGGCAATGGCAAGAATGATACCGAGTATCTTTCCGAGTGAGGTACGCTCGATTCGTAGGAGGATACCAAAGGCCTGGGCAAAAATGGGAATGGAAGGCATCAGGATACCGGCGTGGGTGGCAGAGGTGAGACTCAGCCCCTGAATGTAGAGCAGCTGGTTGGCAAAGACACCGAAGAGACCAAGGAGTGCCAGATAGGGAAGATCTTTTCGCTCCGGGAGAAACGAGCGGCGCCATAACGCCAGGATCATCAGAACCGGAAGAGCAAAGGCAACTCTCAGGCCCGCAACGACGAGGGGGTCAAAGTGTTCCAGAATCGCCTTCCCAAAGACATGGAAGGCGCCAAAGGAAAGCTGCACGAAGCCCAGTGCCAGGTGAACGTGAAGAAGGCGTCTCTCCATAACCGGAATCAGTGAAGCTTTCCTGCTTCTCGATTGAGAGGGTGATTCATCCCCGAAAGAAAAAGAGGATCATCCATCGGGAACATACTAGAGGTCTGCAGCCAGAACGACGCGATTTCGACCGCGGTGTTTTGCGGCATAGAGGGCCTTATCAGCCTCCTCGTTAAGACTTCGTTCATCGGGACAACTGGGAAAGGAAGCAATCCCCGCCGAAAATTCAACGGAAAAGGGTGTCCCATCATACGACTGATGTTTGAGATGTGCAAAACCCAGACGGATATCATCCAGTACCTTATAGGCATTGCTGTCTGTCGTCCCCGGAAGAATGATGGCGAATTCTTCTCCGCCATACCTTCCAATAATGTCCGATTTTCGAAGCCTCTGCTGAAGAAGGCGGGAAAGGCTTTTCAGAACGTTGTCTCCCGTCGTGTGTCCGTAGGTATCGTTGATCGCCTTAAAGTGATCGATGTCGATCATCGCAAAGGAGATCGTTCCCCCTTCCCGTTTGGCCCGCAGGACTTCCTTCGAAAGCTGTTCCTTGATGCTGGTGTGATTATAGAGACCGGTGAGACCGTCCCGTACCATGAAGGATCGAAGCATTCTCGATCGATACCCTCTGGAGTTGACGACGGAAAGGAGATGGTTGGGTTCGATGGGCTTGATCAGAAAGTCGTCGGCTCCCATCTTCATGGCCTGAAGCTGTTTTTCCAGCTCTGTTTCAGAAGAAAGAAAGACAATGGGCACGCCGACATAGTCTTCCATCTGCCGAATCGCGGAAGCCAGATCCATTCCGCTGCAAGTGGGCATGTAAAGATCCATAAGGATAAGGTCGGCTCGAAAATCTACCAGATGGAGCAGGATATCAATGGGATCATTGACAATGCTCGTTTCGATTCCTGCCTGTTTGAGAATCAGGGAGTAGGTCCGGGAAAGATCCTGATCGTCATCTACAATGAGAACGCGCAGAGGATCGGGACTCTGGTGTCCCAGCAGAAGTTCCAGTTTCTCAATCAGCTTACTCACGTCCACGGGCTTCGTGAAAAAGGCATCGCCCCCGAGTCTGCAGGCACTCAGACGGGACTGTATATCTCCCCGTGCGGAGAGTATGATGAAGGGAAAGCGGGAGCGCCATATTTCAAGCAGGCTGTCCATCTCTATTCCGTGTTCCGGCGTATCCCGCAAATAGTCCAGGTTCATGACCAGGGCCGCAGGGAGGCTGGCACTCAGGGCTTCCCGAAGCTTGTCGGCCCGGGTAAAGGCGCGGATCGTATATCCGAAGTACCCGATTTGAAGAGCAAGGTCCTCTGCAATCAGAGGGTCGTTTTCAACAAGGTAAATTAACCGGGATTCACGCTCGGAGCTTTCTTCGACATGCTCAGGAACAGAATCCACGACCGTCGCGGCCGCCGCGGTCTTCTTTTCCTGGGCCAGCTCCTTCAGCACTTCAATGAAGGCGGAGACTTTGTTCTGATCCTTGAAACGCAGAAAATTACCCGAAGAAAGGCTGGACCAGAGCATGACATCCATTCGGCTTGCGGTTTCGCTCACATCGCTCAGGCCGAAGGTCGCGCTGGAGCCGGTCAATTTATGAACAAGGATATGGAGAGCCTTGAAGACTTCGCCCACCTCACGCTCGATGAGGACCTGTTGCCAGTGCTGATCAATTTCGTGAATTTTTTCCGGAAGATGACGTAAGTAGTCTCTTCGAAGATCCTCAATCTGCTGGCGAATCGACTCGATGGCCCGGTCATCGGAAGGTGACGGAGCCTGTGTCAGATTTTGAATCTTGTTCCAGAGTCCCATCAGTTCAATGGGCTTCTCAATAAAGTCATCCGCACCCGAACGCCTTGCATCGATCCGATATTTGGATTTTTTGTAGACTCCCGTCATCAGGATGATCGGTATATTCTTCAAGGATGCATTTCTCTTAACCCGATCACAGAGATCCATACCGTGCAGACCTGGAAGAAGAAGGTCACAGAGAACCAGGTCGGGATGTTCCTTTTCTATCGTTTTCAGTCCGGTCAACCCGTCATGTTCAACGGAAACTCTGAACCCCTTCTGCTCCAGAAAGACCTGGACAAGGTTCGTGATTTTGGGGTCGTCATCGATGACAACAACGTTCAAGAAAACCTCCTCAATTTCTCCTCATTGTAACAGAGATAGAGCATCCTCCATTCCTTCATTGAGGGGGCTCAGTCGAGTGTGCTATAGTGATTTGAAGATGCGAACAGAATCAGAGGCTTGTACCTTGATCCGGTCAGCAACCATGTCAGGATGATGGGTTTAACCGTATGATACTGAAACGAATTCTCTATGTCGAGGACGATCCGGAAATCCAGAAGATCGCCTGTCTGACCCTTGAGCGAATCGGCGGGTTTACCGTTGAGCTCTGTGGTTCGGGGGAAGAGGCGGTCCGGCGGGCCCCTGAGTTCCTTCCTGACGTCATTCTCATGGATGTTTTAATGCCGGGAATGGATGGTCTGACCACCCTTCGAGCCCTTCGGGCCCTTCCTCAAACTGCTCACATACCGGTGATTTTTCTGACAGCCATGGCCCAGGTTCATGAAGTCGAACATTACCGCAATCAGGGTGCGGCCGATGTGATTACCAAACCCTTTGACCCGATCCAGCTTCCCGGCCTGATCCGAGCAATCTGGGAGCAGGCAACGGCTTTGCACCGGGAATGACAGTGATTCCGAAGAACACATTTCCACCTGAGAGATGGAACTAATCCAGACTCCTCCACCATGGTGACACATCGACGAACGATTCACGTCCTGCTTATCGATTCCAGCAAAGAAGATTATTCAACCATCCAGAATCTTCTTTCTACCATACGCCGGGAACGATTTGATCTGACCTGGGCACAGACTCTTGAAAAGGCCCGGGACCATCTGGAACAGGAAAGACCGGACATCATCCTTCTGGATCTTTCACGCCGGCAATTCATTGATGAGAACGCCTTTCAGAGTATTCAGTTTTTCGCGTCCAAAATTCCGGTCATTGTCATCATCGACCCTGACGATGAGACCATGGCCATGGAGGCGGTTCTGGGAGGAGCTCAGGGACATCTTGTCCTGTCCCACATCAACAGTAACCTGCTGGTTCTTGCGATCGTCAGTGCCATAGAAAGAAAGTGGACCGAGGAGGCTCTTCACCACCTTCTGGATCTAGAGAAACTCATGACGCTGATTTCGACCCACTTTATTAACGTTGGACAGCGTGAGATCGAATCCGCGATTGCAAGAACTCTCGAAACGATTGGAAAGTTCAGCCAGGTGGATCGATGCTATATCTACCTCTTCAGTGAAAACCTTCAGACTCTTACCCTTTCTCACCAGTGGGCCATGCCCGATCTTCCCCTTCGCCGTGCCCAGGGAACTCCGATCGTCATGGAAATGATTCCCGAAACATCAAAACTCTTTCTTTCCGGGAACCCCTTGAACATTGCGGCTCCTGGCGATATCCTCCCCGAGATCAAGCATGAACTTGTGGTCATGGGGGCGGAGGATGCCAGGTCCACAATCGCCGTTCCCATGAAGTACGGGGAGACCGTCGTTGGATGTGTGGGGCTCGATTCGATCCGATCCCCTCGAAGGTGGGGAGAAGAGGATTTCAACCTTCTGACCATGGTCGGGGAAATCTTTGCCAACACACTCGGCCGCATGAGGGTGGAACAGCAGTTGCACCTTCTCACGACGGCCCTTCAGGTCGCCGCTCACGGTGTGGTGATCACCGATGAGAAGGGGCTTTTCCAGTGGGTAAACCAGGCCTTCACCAAACTTACAGGATATGAGCCCGAAGAGGTGATTGGGCAGTCCGCAAGGATTTTGAAATCGGGCCATCACGACGATGCTTTTTACGCAGATATCTGGAAAACCGTGACATCCGGAAAAACGTGGCTTGGGGAAATCGTCAATCGGAGAAAGGATGGCTCTCTCTATACCGAGGAGCAGACGATCACCCCCGTAAAGCAGGCCGGCTATCGGATTACGCATTTTATCGCCATCAAACAGGACATCACGGAGAGGAAGATTGCCGAGGAAACGTTAAAAAAGAGTGAGGAACGTTATCGCAGTCTCTTTGAAAACGCCGTTCTGGGTATCTACCAGACCACCCCGGATGGAAAGATCATTGCCGCAAATCCTGCTCTTATCAAGATGCTCGGTTTTTCGTCCTTTGAGGAGATGGCGTTCTTAGGTCTGGACGCCACCGGATATTCCGATGCACAAACCCGGAAACTTTTCCAGGAAATCATGGAGAAAGACGGAAGTCTTCAGGGCTTCGAGACGGTCTGGAGGCGTAAGGACGGTTCTCAGCTCTATATCCGGGAAAGCGCAACAGCGATCAAAAACAGGGAAGGGCGGGTCCTCTATTACGAGGGCGTGGTCGAAGATATCACGGAAACACGGCGGGCAACGATGGAAACTGCCCGGATCGCCTCGGAACTGGCCCAGCTTATTGATACAGCCAATGCTCCAATCTTTGGAATTGATGCCTCAGGCAGGATCAACGAATGGAACCAGGCGGCCGCCACGTTGACCAACATTTCAAAATCGAACGCCCTGGGAAAGGATCTCCTGCGAAATTTCATCCCGACTCATCACAGAGACAAGGTTCAGGAGGTACTCAGAAAGTCGCTGGAAGGGCGATCAACCTCCAATTTTGAGCTCCCCATTCTGACTCGTGATGGAAGACATGCCGTTGTCCTTCTGAACGCCACGCCGAGACGGGACTGCGAAGGAATGATCGTCGGCGTCATAGGCGTGGGGCAGGATATTACCGCCCGAAAAGAAGTCGAACGGATGAAGGATGAATTTGTCTCCATCGTAAGTCACGAACTGAGAACACCCCTCACGTCGATCCATGGATCTCTTGGTCTCCTGGCCGAGGGACTGGCCGGAGATCTTCCCGCTGAAGCAAGGGAGCTGATCTCGATCGCTTTGAATTCGAGCCGTCGACTGGTTCTGCTCACCAACGACATTCTGGATATTCAGCAGATTGAATCAGGCAGTATGGTGTACAACTTTCGCGCGGTCGATCTTACGGCCCTTGTTGTTCAGTCTCTCTCGGCCATTCGGGATTATGGCAACCAGTTCACCGTGTCCTTTGACCTGGTCGACCAACCCGGACCGATCTGGATCCATGCCGATCCGGATAGAATCAGCCAGGTCATGACCAATCTCCTCTCCAATGCCGCAAAATTTTCGCCGCCGGGTGATACCGTACGGGTGACCATCACAGTAAAACAGGAATCCGTTCGGGTCTCGGTCTCCGATCACGGAAGCGGCATCCCTAAGGAGTTTCAGGATCGGATCTTCGAAAAGTTTGCCCGTGTGCGGATGAGTCGAAGCCGTCAACGGGGAGGCACAGGGCTGGGTCTCAATATCTGCAAAGCAATTGTTGAGCGCCATGGAGGAACCATCTCTTTCGAGTCCGAAGTGAATGTGGGGACAACCTTTTTCTTTGAGCTGCCCCGTGAGATGAACGATGCCGCAGCTCCGTAAACCGAATCTTTCAGGTGATTTTAAGAACCAAAGGAGGAAAAAATGAGGGGCTTACGATGCTGGCTGTTCGTAGGATCGCTGGTACTGATTCTGGTTGGATGCAAGTGCAGGGAAGAAGGAAAACCGGAACCAATCCCGAGGGATGGGGTCTTCATTCATATTTCACACGGAGCCGAAGATCCTCATCGGGTCCTTATGGGGTTGAACATGGCGATCAAAATGGCGGAGAGCCACGATGTCGCGGTCTATTTTGATATCAAGGGCGTCGAAGTGGTTCTCCGGGATGCCCATGATCTCTTCATGGAACCCTTCCCATCGTCAAAGGAGGCTCTCTCCACCCTCATGGAAAAGGGAGTCATGGTGTGCGCGTGTCCGGGATGCCTTCAGGCGGCGGGCAAAAGTTCCGAGGATCTGGCAGAAGGCATTCACGTGGCCAATAAAGACCATTTCTTTTCCTTTACAAAGGGGAGAATTTTGACACTGGACTACTAAATGATGCCGTAGATTTCCACGGCGTCACCAGGTTGGATCAGTTGGTGAGCTCGTTCCAGGCGGAGCGTTCAAGGACTCCGAGAAGATCATCGGCGGATTTCCTGAGCGTCATGACCGTTTCCAGGAGGGCTCGCAGGGGTTCAAGCCGGGTGTTCGTCATTTCATTCAGATCGATTTTTTTCATCGACCAGTCCGGGAAGAGGCGATCGTGGATTCCCGATTCGATACTTAACGGAAGGACATCACGATGGCGATCGTCCTGCATGATCTTTTCCCAGAGCCCATCGATCGCTTCATCGGGGCCTTCAATTACCTGGAAAAATATTCCTCCGGCGGTCATAAGGAAACCCGACACATGAAGCTTTCGGTTGTTTTCCTCGGAAATTCGGACCAGATCGTCCAGGTCTTGGGTGGTCATGGGTTGAGCAAACCTGCTGAGGTACTTGATTCGTTTCATGGGTTGGAAAACGGGGAAATTCGAATGAAAATTCCACAAGTCGAATCGGAGCTCCACTCCCCGGACAGAGGAGGAGCATCCCTGAATCCCCGGATTCCATCTGTTAGATTTCATCAGATTTCATTGCGAACGGGGTGAGTTCGTGCTAGAGTGACAACGATGTTTCGAAAATTGGTCTACCTGGTATTCGCTTCGATTCTTTTTGCCGTGACCTTCTGGTTCGGTTTCACGTGGACCCTGCACACCGGGCGGACGCGGGTGCCGGACCTTGTAGGGATTCCGCTGGATCGGGCGGAGCAGGCCCTCAAGGAAATCGGACTGGTACTGGTTCTGGATACGGGCCTTGCAACACCTTCGGATTCAATTCCCGGAGGAGCCGTGGCGGCCCAGGACCCCAAGGGGGGCCGACAGGCGGTCCGGGGATCCGAGGTTAGGGTTGGCCTCAGTCTTGGACTCCAGCAAATCGCGGTTCCTGATCTTAAGGGAAAAAATGTCCAGGAGGCCAAATTTATTCTTATGAAGCAGCAGCTGCGGATCGATTCCATTGCGCAAATGCCTTTTCCCGGTGACCCCGGCCGAATCATTGCACACTTTCCCTCCGAAGGCACGCTTGTCTCGAGGGATACGCCGGTTCAGATTCTTGTGGCCTCTCCAACTCCCGTGCAGGCTTATGTCATGCCCAACTGTCTGGGAAAAAACCTGGAACCGGTTCGACGTGCCTTTGAAATTCGCGGAATTACGATCTCCGGTGTCCGAGAGAAATCCATGGAAGCCTATCCGGAAGGTATCATCCTCCACCAGTTCCCCCTTCCCGGTCACCCCGTTCGTCCCGGAGATGTGGTCTCCTTCACCGTAAATACAGGAGGATCGAATGGCTGAACATCCCCTGATTGCTCCCTCGATTCTCTCGGCTGACTTTGCCCGTCTCGGTAACGACCTCGAACGAATGGCCCGTGCCGGAGCCTCCCTGATCCATGTCGATGTCATGGATGGAGTTTTTGTACCCAACATCACGATCGGTCCTCCGGTGGTTCGAGCCCTGAAACAGAGTACCGAAGTACCTCTGGATGTCCATCTCATGATTGTTCACCCTCAGAATTTTATCGATGCCTTTGCCGATGCCGGGACCTCATGGCTTACGGTGCACGTCGAAGCGGAGTCCCACCTCCATCGTTGTCTGGACCACATCCGTAAGAGGGGAATGAAGGCCGGAGTATCTCTGAATCCGGGAACAGCTCTTTCTGTGCTCGATGGATGTTTGCCTTACGTGGACCTGGTCCTTTTGATGTCGGTAAATCCAGGGTTTGGTGGTCAGTCCTTTATCCCGGAATCAATGGATCGAATCCGGGAACTGGCAGAACGCCGCGCCGGCCATGGGCTCGATTTTCTCATCTCCGTCGATGGAGGCGTAAACCTGGATAACGCTCCCGATCTGGTCCGATGCGGGGCGGATGTCCTCGTGGCTGGAAATGCTATTTTTGGAAGTACCCATCCGGAGGACACTCTCCGTCAATTTATGTCCATCAGGAGGACTCTGTGAAGACGATCGTATGGGCGATAGCCTTGATTTCTCTCATGACAGCCTGCAAAACCACAGACAGGGAACAGGAAATTCTAAACCAGATCACCAACCTCTCCTCCGAAGAGATCCTGGAGCAGGGCGATGCACTCATGGCACAGCAAAATTACGAGGATGCGAGGGTCTATTACCGGTTCATCTATGAAAACTTTCCCAACAGCCCCCAGAGCACCAAGGCCCTGATCGGGCTGGCTGACAGTCTCTATCAGGAAGGCGGTCTGGACAACATCGTGCAGGCTTTTTTCCGATATCAGGATTTCTATAACCGATTCCCCCAGGCGGCAGAAGCCGAAGAAGCTCTCTACATGATGGGAGTCACAACCCTGTATCAGAAGCTGAAACCGACGCTCGATACACAGAAAACGCGGGAAGCGATGACCTATTTTTCCCGGTACGAAGAGATGTTTCCCGACGGTAAATATCTGAAGGAAGCCCGGGCATCGTTCAATGAATGCAAGGAAGTCCTTGCACGGCACGAATACGAAGTCGCCTACTTCTATTTCCGAAGGAAGGCCTTCGAGTCTTCTCTTGAACGACTGAACTTTCTTTACAAATCCTATCCAACGACTGAAGCGGCAAAAGACGGTAAGATCCTGGAAGAAACGGTTCAGAAGGCACTGGCGGAAAGGGAAAAATAGCTGTCTCTCATCAAGCAGGGGGGGAAACCATGACAACCATCGAGACCCGGTTTACTGGCGCGGAAATCTTCAACATCGCGATTCAGATGGAGCAAGCGGGGGCAACCTTTTACAGTGAGGCCGCCGTCAATTCCCAGGACGTAAAAGTTGCAAAATTTCTGGACCAGATGTCTGAAATGGAGCTGAAGCACCTGCACCGTTTCGAGGAGTTGAAAGACTGCTTCCATCAGCATGTCGCGGGAAAACCATCAGAAAAATCTGAGCTTATCTCCGATTACCTCCAATCCTGGCTGGAGGGCCATGTCTTTAAATCGGGAGAAAGGATGGAGGCCTTTTTCACGGAACATCCATCTCTTGAGGAGACGCTCTGGAAGGCCGTCGGGATGGAGAAAGATTCCATCTCGTTCTATCATGGACTTCGGGAATATGCCACAACCGAACAGGACCGTAAGGTGATCAGCCGGATTATCGAGGAAGAGCTGATGCACGTTGTGGCCCTGGGAAAGCTCCTCACTTCCATTCGTAACAGGGAAAAACAGGTCGCCATCGAAGACCTTCTCCGGTACCTCGACGAATCCCCCACCTGCAAAGCGTAATACTATTTCGGCAAAATGTGCATCCTGAGGTCGATATCCAGGATGTGGTAGGAGCTCCAGGCAGGAAAGATCAATATCAATCGATAGGCCAGCACCAGGAGAACGAGCACAAAGAGGGCCCAGAGGGCCATTTTCCGGGAAGACCACTGACGGAAGGTTCCCATGTGAATCAGAGTGGCCAGAGCCAGCCAGACGGCGAGATTCATGGATTCGATTGGATCGAAGGACCAGGCTTTCCCGAAGAGAAGGAATCGGTAAAAACTACCTGATATGATCATCAGGGAATCCATGCAAAAGAGGGCAAGAAGATCACGGCGGAGGGGAAACTCACGCCTGGAGAGAAGCATGACAGCATCCGCAAGAACCACCAGGGCAACCCCAAAGGTGACAAAGGCCGCCAGCGCGTGGATGTGAACCCAGAATCCCCTCTCGGAAATCGTGAGCGCCCACAGGTTTGAACTGTACCGACTTCCATGGAAAAGAAGGACTGCGGCAACGGGGGGGAAAACTGCGAGGTACGGCCGCCGGGCATAATAATCCATCACAAGAAGAATAGCTCCACCAAAAGCACAGAGTGAAAGGGCGCTTTCGTACGCTCCAAACATCGGGAGATGGCCGGCGATCCACCATCGGATGGCCCATAGAGCCAGAATCATCACGGCTGTAGCTCTCCCAAGCCACAGGCTCACATTCCTGGAACGCAGGACCAGCGTCAACAAGGTCACGACAGCCGATCCGTACATAACGCCCTGATAGAACAGGAGTGTCCAGAGGGGAGGCGTCATGGCTTCAACTCCCGGTGGTTGTAGCCCCGGACTTCCCACCTTCCGTCCCGCAGCGTGACGGAGATCTCCCTTCTGGTCCCTGGAAGACGAAGGATCAGTCCCGCCAACATGAGTAGGAAGGCAAGGAATATGATGGGGATGCCCACATCACTGACCACGGTATACTCCGCCGTCGGGAGAATTTCAAGAAAAGCGATCGACAGTTCTTCGACATCGATCGATTCTCCCAGTTTAACCAGCTGTTTTTTCAAAAAGATCTTTCCGCGGTAAATTTCCACGAGGAAACGCGGATTGCTGATCCGCATGGATTTTGTGGATGGTCCCTCCTTTGCTTCGACGTAATCCGGATAAAGCCGAAGATAAAAGGTATGGGGAAAGGTCTGTGTCTGAAAGTGGCCGACCTGGCCGGGAGGAAAGATCGTTACTTTCACGGCTCCCTGTTCCACAGGAAGACGGCTTCCCCTTGCGGCAAGCAGATAGACGGGTGCATATCCAAAGGAGGAGAGACGAATGGAGGTAAAGGGAGAAAGAAAGGCAGGATTGTTGATGGCAACGCTTCTAAGCCTGCCGTTAATCTTTACGCTTGAGACGAAACGTGTAAAGAGAAGCTCATTTTCCCAGAACTCAGGGTGAATCGATACAACGGAACATTCAAAGGCAGGAAGAGAACGGCGGAGAGGGGCTGGAGGAGAGAGGCTATCATAATTTCCTGGACCTACGGAAAGGGACTCTCCCTGTCCTGCTGAAAATTTCCCTTCAAACCGGGTCAGGTGCGACAGGAGAAATCCCGTTGCCAGGATAAAGAGGGAGCCGTGAAGGAGGAGGGTGCCCAGCGGGGCAAAACGGTTTCGAATCTGAACTCGCGTTTCACCTTCCAATTCGGGAATATCGGAAAGAGGCGGTACGTCGGGAAAGAAATGGATCCACTGGGCTACCGAAGGAAGAAAGACCGCAGATGGAGAGAGAAGAGTAAGATATCCCCGGATTCTTCTCAAAAAGCAGAACAGCGTGTTGGTAAGCAGGAGAACGTAGAGGAGAATAAACGGAGACATGCCCGCGATGGTCTGGACCACCTGCGCAGGGGAACGCGCCCCCCAGATAGCGAGGAAGATGTAGTACAGTGCTCCCGAAACCATAAGGACGACGGAGAGCCTCCATGAAGAGAGCAGGTCGTACAGACGGGTCAGCATCGGTTACCCGACATTAAATACATGGAGGCTCCTGTCCATAACGAAATTCACACCCCAGAAGGAGACCAGAACGGTGACCAGTGCAACAATGAGGATCCAGGCCAGCCGCTTTCCCTTCCACCCCAGTGTCACCCTGAGATGGAGAACCAGTCCATAGAGGAGAAAGGAAATCAGGGACCATGTCTCCACGGGATCCCAGGACCAGTAGGAACCCCAGAGATCCTTTGCCCATATAGAACCTGAAGCAATCATCACTGCATCGGTCACCAGACCCAATGCCGTGAGTCGAAACATCAGTTCATTGAAGTCGTCACGGATATTACCCTGTCGTAGGGCTGCCAGATAGGCTACGGCTACACCTGCAGCAGCAGTAAACGAACCGTAGGCAAGCCAGGCAAAGAAGATATGGATATAGAGCCAGAAGGACTGTAAAGAAGCGACAAATGGTCTTTGAGCCGTATCTGACACGACCGCGAAACCCATGAGCAGAATCACAAAGGGAAGTGTGCCCAAAAGACCGGGAAACCTGCTGCGCTTTCGAAAAAACCATAAGGATACGGCTACGATGACCAGCGTACCGGTAAGAATGTTTTCGTAGTTTCCGATTGTGGGAATGTGCCCCGCCTGGATATAGCGGGAGAAAAAGGCCGCGGTGTGAGATCCGAACCCTGCCCAGAGAGAAAAGCAGGAAAATCGGACCATACGCTCTTTCCTGAAGAGCAGTCCCATAAAACCAAAGCCAAAGGTAATACTGTATAAAAGGACGGCCAGCCAGTACGTCAGGCCTTCAAGGGGTGTCATGATGATCCTTTCGAAGTTCCTCAAGATTTTCGCGAAGATGTTGGGGAAAGTAGTCGCCCCTGAAGTAGAGCATCCCGGATGTAAGAACGAGATCCTGCCTGGGGAAAAAAAAGCGGAAGATCAGGCCGGTAATGGCCAGCATGAATCCCGTGATTAAAATTACCCCCCCCCTCTCATAAATAACCTGAAAGGAAACCCAGGGGACTCGATCCGCAACAAGGAGCGTGAAGACTGGCGTTTGAACGGCATTCCCGGGTTCCAGCGGGATAGTCTTGGAGAATCCCGGACCCTCCACCCTGGCCAGGGGATCCCTGCCCGGATCCAGCAGGAGGGAAAAACCGTCCATGAGGATGACAGGCGGTAAAATTACATCTTCCCCCTTTATCTGGATACCGAAGGTATCCACAAGGTAATCCTGTGCGTTAAAGATTTTGAACACGTAAGCGTCGAAGAGTGTTTGAGGATAAAAGGAAAACCCCAGAAAGTCGCCCGGACAATTGACGGATGCCATTTTAACGATACTGCCACCCCACAGACTGAAGGTCAATTCGGTATCGAGTCGGATGGGTTCGTCCTTGATTTTTTTCGCCTCAACCGAATCGAGTGTAACAGTAAATACCTGATCCGGCGGTGACAGGAGCGGTTTCCGGTGGATATCAATCCATTCTCTTGCAGCAAAGGTAACCGGACGATTTTGCATCAGTTCTACCGTAGCATGATACCGCGTGTAATGGATGAGGACACCTCCGGTCAACAGGAAAAAGAAACTGACGTGAAAGAGCAAAAAACCAAGAGGGGATATTCGGTTTCTTACGAACCAGATTGTACCGGCAACCAGGGGTTTTTCCCTGAATCCCTTCCGAACCAGTTCCGCAGTCAGTCTCTTTCCATCATGATCTCTCATATCTATCGATCGCCAGGCCTCCCATCGTTCCGGCGTCATTCGGACTCTTTTCCAGGTCGTTGAAATAAAACGGATTAGAAAGGCCAGAAGCTGGAGAAAAAAACAGCCAAGCAAGAACAAAAAGAGGGGCGATGTGGGAACGTGCGAAAAACCAAGGGTGATGAGAAAAAAAGCCATCCAGGGCCTTCCCTTTACATTGTCCTGAATGGTTTGACGACCTACTACCTGCTCCTGAGGGATGGTGACATTGATAATCAGGAGAAAGAGGATGAGGGACAGGATCACGGTTGTAATCTTCAACGAGTAAAGACCTTTTCGAGGGTTCATATCGCCGGTTCCATGGCCACAACCTCCCAAGCCCCACCATTCTTTTTCATCAGGTAGCGCCACTGAATGTCAAAGGTCCTGGGCTTCGGGTCGAAGGGTCGGCCCTTGGGATCCCGGTAAAGAAGTCTCCACGATTCCAGAGTAAGAACTGTAACTGTTTGCTTACCCACTTGCCTGACCGATTCGATGGAGCACGACATCAATTCCATGTCCTGGATCACCCCGGCCGATTCTAAATAGGCCAGATCTTCGGCGAGACTTTGCCGTACATTACCGGAAATAGGCATCCTGTCCAAAAACCTGATGTCCCCTTTATAACGGTAGAGGTGCACAAGCAACGTGTTCATCTTTTTCAGGGTCTCCTCTATCCCGGTGGGCACAACCGCTTCCTCCACAGGATTCTCGTTTTGCCCAAGAAAGAAGGGCTCAAAGATCGTCCACTCCTGTGTGATGGAAAAGACCATGAAAACTACGGTGGCACCGAGTAGAATGGCGATGAAATATCTCATACCCGCTCTCGCTCCCGCCATGAACAGGCGGCAAAACCCAGTAAGAAGAACAGAATCAGGATACCGGGCCAGTAAAAGACTTTCCTGCGAATATGTAGAATCACCCAGGGTGCGCCTTTTCCGTATGAAAGCTGAAATCCCTCAAATTCCATCGATGAGCCGGGATGTAGATTTCCTGTTGCAATGATATGTTTCCCCCTCACTACAGAACAGGAGAGGCTCTCCGGAAAGAAAGGAGCCTCTTCTTCATGCGAACGGGAGAGATGATAGTAGAAGCGAAAGGGAAGAACATCATACTCAAAGAAGTCTCTGGGATTTTCAGGATCATCGAGCTTGACAAGAAGCGACTGTTCTCCGCCACCCGGACTCTTAAGGGAGAAAAGGGGAGCATGGTGCATGGAAATCACGGAAAGAGACCAACCCTTGTATGTAATCGTTTTGTTCTTTCCTGCAGTCTGAAACTTACTCTCAGTCTGGAATGTACATTGGTCTCTCGAATTATCCACATCGGTCAGAACCGGAAGTGAATGCGGTGGGCGTCCAAGAAAACCGCATTCGGTCACACGAAAGGCGGAAGGTGAAGCCCCCATCCCCAGAGAGACCGAGGCGGAGCATGTGGTCGCCAGAGTCCACCCAATCCACAGCAGGGCCGTGAAAACAGCAGCATTGAGAAAGAAGCCGCTGAACGATCTTCTGATTCCCTGAAGGATGAGTGCTAAGACGATCAGGGTCAGAGATAGAGAATAGACTAACCAGAAGGGTAGTCCCTGGAAGGTATCATCCACAGGTAGAGGCAGCCATGTTACCCCGGCGAGCAGGAGGGGCAGCGCCGCCGCCAATGCTGGTAAAGGCGATCCAAGCCAGCGTCTCACGAATCCCCCCCCGTCGACACTTCCGGAAAAACGGGGTCCCATCCTTCGATAATCCATCCTTCTGGTGTTCTTCGGCAATCGTAGCGAAAGGAGAGGCGGATTCCGCGAAGTGGCGAACCAGTCTGACCGCCAGCCAGGTTTACGTACCGGTAGGACCATGCTTCTTCGGTAACAACTTCTGCCACATCTCCCCCATCATCCCTGTCAGGTTTGACGGAGACAACCCGAAAGGCGGCAAGGTCATGGACGCAATAGAGAGAGCGGTCCCTCAGATAACCGATATCTTTAAAAATTCTGTGCTTCACCATTTTTGACGCGGGAAGAACGTCGATCATGGCTGGATTGCCGTTGGTGGCGTAAAAATCTTCGTAGATCTTATTAAAAAGTGTAACTGTATCTTCAAGTTCCTTTTTTGCACCCTCACGATTTTCTAATGCAGCGGTCCTGTCTCTCGCTTCCGCCTGCCGGGTCATTCGCATGGACAGGGAGAAGTAAAGAAAAGTGGAGAGAAGTGCAAGGAGCAGCGTGAGAAGGAAGGTTTTCATGGGACAGGCCGATCGATAGGTCTTCAGGGTAGAGGAGGCTGCAATCGCGTAAAGAGTGCAGAATATCCATTCCGGTTCATGATTTCAGCAGCAATTCTGGCTCTCTCCCCCGCCTGGCAGAAGATAATGTAGAGTCCGTCTCTGGGAAGTGTGTCCAGAACGGTAAGAAAGGATTCAAGAGGGCAATGGAGCAGACCCTCTTCGGGTTCCACGCCTAAAAACCGCACATCAATAAAGGTAACTCCGTGCCCCCTTCGATTCCAGTATGTCTGGAGCTCCTCTGGATCCAGTTCCGGAACCGAAGGATCGGGCCGGTAATGAATTGTCGCTTCCCCTGTCGGAACCACGGAGCCGCCTGCCTCTTTCCATCCTGCCATGCCGCCGGTCAGAACGAAGACGGGGTGGCGCGCCCATGCAGGACCGCGGGTTAACCAGGGAAGAGCTTTCTCCGCCGCTAACCGGGCGGAAGGGTCATCGGCTGTCTCGCCGACAAAGATCACCGGTAGAGTGGAAACAAGATCCTTGAAGAACCTGAACGTCAGCTGATCGAACGGAATCCTGGCCGCGCCGGGAAGGGATGTTTGCTTTTCTCCGCTGATGTCCCGTACGTCCACAATGGCAACAGGAACCTGCCTGGCGACAAGGGATGCCAGAAATTTCGGCTCCATTTCGATGTGTTGCCTGTGACTGTCCCATCCAACTTTCCAACCTTCAAGACCGTCTACCAGAATCCTGACATCCGAGTACCCCTGTGCCGTGAGCAGGCGAAGAAGACGGTGGCTTGATTCGTCCCTGGCGTCCGATCCATAGACAACAAGGGGAGTCTCCTTCCCTGCAGGAAGTACGGCATGGTCAGGTGTAAACATCATTACGGGCAGGGAAAGCGCTCCCGGGAGATGGCCGGCGGAAAAATGATCCGCGGACCGGGCATCCAGTACGATCAGGCCCTTTTTATTTCTCATGGTTTCCACGTCTCTTGCGAGGATTGTATACCCGGGATCAATCGACAGGAGCGGTCTCCGCACAACAACCGCCGCGGTTTCCACTCCCCTGCTTTTTCCACTTGTTTCTACCAGAATCGTCTCCCCCTTCGTCAGTTCCGATGCGGCCAGAAAATCCGCCAGCGATGCTGTATCCGGCAGGTAAACTATGACTTCGGATATTCCCGTGTCGATCACGATAAAGGGTCCCGCTGCGACCAGAACGTGTCCCTTTATCTCCTCACCGTATAGTGGGGAAATAAAGAAAGCCAGGAGTAGGATCAAGGATCTCATGTTTCTATGATAGCCCTAATCACAGGATACAGGAAGGTTCAATCCGTCCACAGAGTCGCAGGAAATTTCCCGCTTAATAGTCCAGAGGCCTTGCCCGGTTGTCGTTCACCCCGGATCTGCCTGCAAGATGGTTCGTGCAGGCGCCCCAGTTGTCGGCTGCGTTGATTGTGTAGCAGCCGCCGGCACTGGCTACCTCCCAGTCTCCCTCACTGGAATACTTGTTGCCCTTATTCTCGTTGGGGGTATACCAGCGCATCGAACCACCCGTTCCCATGAACCGGTACATCTTCGTCGCCGTGCCAGTTTTATAGGTGTTGTAGGAACCGTTGGTTCCGTGGATCATCCCGAAACTGAGTCCTCCATGACATCCAAGACAGGTGATCTGCGTATTGTTGCCACCATCGTCTCCCAGAAAGGCGATGTCGCCCTGGTCGATGTTGTCGCATCGGGAACCGGCTTCGTTATGGGCGGTAACACGGCTGTTTCCTGTATCGGTGTTGCCCGTCCCATAGACCGCAGGATTGTGACACTTGGAGCAGATGTCAGTGGAGGTGTCCGTACCCACGTTTGCGAATGCCGTGTCGTTGCCGCTGGAATCAGAGAGCATGTAGAAGGTGTTGCGTGATCCATGGGCGTTGGACTCGTTCAGGTGGCAGTCGGAGCAGTGGAGGCCGACGGCAAAACCGGAGCTGGCTGTACCCGCGTTGAGGGTCACGTTTTCCCGGGTCGTGTACCCGGTCCACGAAGCTGTGGGCCAGTGGGTCGAGTTGTTGGTGTTCCTGTCCCCGGCGGCTGTTTCATACCGAAGCTTGAACTGGTTAAGGTTGTGATGGCTGGCCCAGGCTCGTCCTGTGAGGTTCTGGTAGTTGAAGGCTCCACGAACGTCCTTGACACCGGAGCCGTCCCTGGCTGTCGTCAATGTAGCGCCTTCGTTGGCATTCTGCTGAGTGTCACTGGAGTTGAAGGGCGTCATCCGCCGGGAGGCCCCTCCGGTATCAAATCCAGAGTCTGAGTCATTCACAGCGATATCCCAGGCGCCTCCCCTTCCAGATGTGGCCGATGAGGTGTCGGAGTCGTGACATCCAAGACAGAAGGAATCCATGTCGTCCCGGTTGGTTGAGGTAATCGTGGCGGTTCCCAGCCTCTTCCCGGGCCAGGCGGCCGCGACAGAACTGTTGTCATCCACATCTCTGAGATCCACGACCTCGTTTTCGTGGAGGCCGGTCAATACAATGTTGGTATCGGTGGATGAAACGCCCCCTTCCGAATGGCAGACAATGCAATCGAGGTCCGTGACGATTTCATTATTGGATCCATCGCTGACGTGGCGGCTCGAACGGATAAAGTCGTCACCCGGATCTCCCAACGCGGCGGCACCCACGATCTGCTCTCGAGGTACACTATCGGCCGTGGTGTCGGTCTCCGAACCGTGGCAACCTTTACATCCGCCCGAAGCCTTGAAAGCGAGGTTTCCCACCGTTCCCGGGCTGGCGTCGTGCTTGTGGCAGGCTGAGGTGCATCGGGAACCCGGGTTGTGTAAAGGATCATACAGGTTGGAACGGAAGTGAGAGGCGGAATCGTGGCAGACCTGGCAGAGTCCGTCAAAGGACGTATCGATGACGTAGTCTCCCCACTCCCAGCTGCTGGTTCCCGCAACCGTTGAGTTGAAGTGGGGGCTCGAAGCCGCGTAGGTCGTCGGGATGCCCCAGCCGCTACTCCCGGAGTGATCCTCGACGGGGCGTTCCTGGATCATATAGGCCAGAAGCTTATCGGTCGCATGGTTCCAGTTCTGATCTCCATGGGGGTCGTGGCAGTCCCAGCAGAAAGTTCCACCGTCATCCCCTGTGCCACCGCCTTCCGGATGGTCAGTCCCGGCGTGGTAGTCGTCAATCTTCTTCGTCGCGTTGATGTTTCCAATCCCTTCCGGGTTGTAGCCCGTGCTTCCCCCCTTGTGACAGACAAGGCAGACCCCAATCTTTCCATCTCCGCCCGTTGTGTTCACGAGGCGGAAGGGGTTGGAAGCATTTCCATGGGCGATCGTTTCGGTACTGTTGGAATGACAGTACTTGCAGGCGTTGTTATTTGCCCCGAAATTGGGGGCACTGTTTCCGGACTGGCCGGTTCCCGAAAATCCAGTCGAATTTCCATGACCGTACGCAGTCCAGTCATTCCCATCAATGATTGCCGTGGGTGCCGTTCCAAAGACATAGTCATCCACATCGTCATCAACTCCAGCTCCTCCAGATACGACGTGGCAGTCCCAGCAGCCGCTTCCCGTACTACCCCATGTCAGGTTCCCGTGACAGGCGTTGGATGTGCAGGTCGTGGGTGTACTGGAGGCGGTAAACGAGGCTCCGGCTCCGGCGGCCACGTTGTAGACACCGTTGACGTGGAGTCCCTTGTTGATAATGGCGGGCGTTCCATCCACCACGGTGTTGTGGCAGGTTTGGCAGCTGTAGGACGTATGTTTGTCGTGGCTGTTGGCCTTGGGGGAACCATTGCCGTAGGCCGGAGGGGCCCCGTGACAGCTGGCGCAGGTTCGGGATGCAGTCCAGGCGATGGAGGCCAAGTGGGTGTACGGAGCCACAAGATCGGTCCCGTTGGAGTGGCAATATGTGTTGGTACACGTGTCTGTAGCCGGGGCGTAGGCACCGCCCGAATTGTTGACCCCGCTGGAATCGAAGGCCACGTCCCCGTCGGCATTTCCGTCCACGTGGTTGGCAAAGTTCGAAACCGTGGTGGAATTGCTCACCGTGTTGGTGTGGCACCGCTGGCATCCAAGGTTGTAGCCATCGGTCTCCGTGTGCATGAAGTGAGCCGCGGATAGGTTGGTGGAAGAGGCGCCGGCCTGATCGTGACACGAAGCACAGGTATCCCCAGCTGTCCAGGCAATGGAGGGGCCGGACGTATAGGGTGCGGACGTATCCTTGCCGTCGGAGTGGCAGTAGGTGTTGAAACAGGCTTCTGTCCCTGTATTGTACGTCCCGCCGGAGTTGTTCGGGCCCGAGTTGTCAAAGACAACGTCTCCATCGGCATTTCCGTCCACGTGGTTGGCGGCATTGGAGATCGTCGTGGAGTTACTTACGGTATTGGTGTGGCACCGCTGGCAGCCCAATGCGTAGGTGTCCGTCTCGGTATGCTTCTGGTGTGCACCGGAAAGGTTGGTCGCGGCAGGATCGGCATCATCGTGGCAGGAGGCACAGGTGGCGCTCGCCGTCCATGCGATGGAGGGACCGGAGATGTACGGCGCAGCTGTATCCTTCCCGTCGGAGTGGCAGTAGGTATTGGAGCAGGTTTCCGTTCCGGTGTTATACGTTCCGCCGGAGTTGTTCGGGCCTGTATTGTCAAAGACGACGTCTCCATCGGCATTTCCGTCCACGTGGTTGGCAATAGTGGAAATGGTCGTCGAGTCACTGACCGTATTGATATGGCATCGCTGGCAGCCGATGTTGTAAAAGTCGGTTTCCGTGTGGGTGAAGTGGGCTGCGGAAAGCGACGTCGTGGAGGCTCCCGCCTGATCGTGACAACCGTTGCATCCGAGAGCCGCGCCGTCCCAGTCAGGTGTGGTGAGAGGTGCCCCGAAGGGACCTGTCGTCTGACCGCTGGAGTGGCAATACAGATTCGCACACTGATGGGTCCCGCTGTCCCAGGAGCCTCCCGTCTGGTCGATCCCGGCCGCGGGAACGGCAGAAGCGAAGTTCACATCCTTCGCGTTGTTGACATGGGCCGCAAAGCTGGCGATCGTCCGGTTGTCGGCCCCGATCGTCGTATCGTGGCAGTCGTTACAGTTGTACCCGTAGGTTCCGACATGGATCTCATGGTAGAGGGAGCCGTCCCTGGAAGCCGCGGCATTGCCGATCAGAGAAGCGCTGGCGGAGTCATTTCCATGGCATCCGGTGCAGTCCGCCGGGAAGGTGGGATCTCCCCATGTCGGTGTCCACGTGTTGATGGTTCCCGTAACCGGGTTTCCATTGGAGTGGCAATAGAGGTTCGCGCAGGTTCCAAAGGTCCCAAAGGTGGTGGTGGAGCCGGTGTTACTTCCGCTGTAGGTCGATCCGGCGGCAATCCTGGCATCCCCTTCGTCGTTGAGGTCCCAGTTCAGGGCTCCGTTGACATGGACGGTCAGATCGATCAGGGAACCGCCGCTGGCCGTGCCCCGGTGGCAGGTGACACAGTCGAAGTTGTACGCCGTCGAGATTACGTGGGGATTGTGCGATCCGGTCGTGGGCGGATCCGCGTTGGTGGCCTTGTGGCAGGTTCCACAGGTCGTCGACGAGGTCCCCCAGTTCAATGCCGGGTTTAACCCTCCGGTGAAGTTGCCGTGACAGTAAACATTCGTGCAGGCATTCTTGGACCAGTAGAAGGTGTACCCGGCTCCGGGGTCGTCCGTGAAAGAACCGGGCTCATCCACCGTGTAGCTCATTCCCGTCGTGTCCGGGATGGTGGCTTCACCCGCAATATCCACGGAACGCGGATCAGTCGGATCACTCACGTGGGTCCCGTTGTGGCATTTCACACAGGCGAATCCGTATTCCGCCGCCGTGGTTTCCGGTGTCGGATCAGTATAGGATTCCAGGGCCGTGGAGGAAAGGACGTGGGCCGCATGGCTGTCCCCCTCGGCTGGGCTGGGTGGACGGCCATGGCAGCCGTCGCATCCCGCACCGGCAAACCCATCTTCATGAGTATGACAGTTTACACAGCGGGTTCCTGCATTGTGAGTGTGGTTGTCGGCTCCGGAGGTGTCGTTCCGATGGTAGCTGGTCCTCGTGTGGCACGTTTCGCAGATTCCATCGGTATAGTTCGTGGGATCGCTGATCCGGTTCCCCAGGTATCCGCCATCGGGATTGGTTGCCGCGTCATCCCGGAGGATGATCGGACTGTGGGTTCCGCTGTTGGGTGTAGGGATCGATTCACGGACGAGATAGATATTTGTGGTTCCGTGAGGTGTATGGCATCGCAGGCAGTCCAGGGCCCAGGATCCGTATTTGGTGCTTGTATGCTGGCTGGAATGGGTCGCGAGGTTGTGACAGTCGGCGCAGAGCTGGGATCCATGAGTTCGGCGGAGCAGGGTTCCCGCACCCGCAGGCACAACGCCGGAATTGAGGATGTTCACTCCCTGGCTCACGGTGGAAACATTCCCTGTGGCATCGGTCGCCCGGACGGTGATCGTGTGCGGACCATTGATATATCCCGTAGTATCAAGGGAAAACTCCCAGATCCCGCAGTTGGTCCCGCAGGCGTAGAAGCCGTTGAGGGCAGCGGCACTGTATCCGCCTCCGTCCACGGTCCATTCCACCGTGGGGCTGGCGTCGCCGGCATCCCAGACCTGGATCTTGACCTGGTCCGCGCCTCCAAGAACCGCATCGGCGGTGGGAGAAACAAAGAGAACGGTCGGGGGATCCTGGTCCGCGCCGCAGGCCGGAGTCGTGTAGGGACCCCAAACTTCCGGGTTCGTTCCGGTCACACCGTCTGGATCACTGGTGGTAAACCGCACGTAGTAGGTCGTTGAAGGGCTTACCGGAATAATGCACTGGCGGGGGGATGCTCCGGACAGTGCGCCACAGGCGGTCGTCCAGGGTCCCACCGCGGCCGGGCCGGTTTCAACCAGGGTTGAACCATCTCCATCGGCATCTCCCGTGTAGGATGTGGAGGCCGTGAGTTGACGGCAGGCATCGATCGTGACCGCATTGGCCGTAATTGTCGTGTCGTTGGCTCCGCAGGGTACCGTATGGACAGGCCCGATAATCTGAGGATTGGTCCCGTTGACCCCATCCGTATCATCGAAGGTGATCCTGTAACAATAATCGGTGTCCCCGGTCAGGCCACCCGAAATGCAGGTCCGGGGCGACGCCCCTGTGATTCCGGCACAGACGTCAATCCAGGTACCGCCGGAATTGCAGACCGAAGCTTCCTTCCGCGCAACGGTAGTTGTGGAGTTTCCGTTGACGTCATCGGTAAAGGGTGAAGAGACTGTAATCTGCGTACAGGAATTCACGACGGCTGAAGGAAGACCGGGAGTTACGGCCGGGTCGCCTGGAATATGTGGGCCCGTGCCCAGACCGGCGGAATAGTTCCCGCACGTGTCCTTTGCAAATATTTTGTAGTAGTAGCTCTGTCCGTTGGTGAGGGGCGTATCGGTGACTGTCGTCCCGTTGTTCACGTAGACGATCGTGGACGATCCGATCGCTGTGCCTTCCAGGCCCGAATAGTCGGTCCCCTCAGCGGGGCTGTCCCCCACAGCCGCACCCTGCCGGCGGAGGATGATGACCTCGTTGAAATCTCCGCCGGGGTTGGTCCAGTTGAGGGTGATCTGCGTGTTTCCGGGAGTGATCGTGCCCCACGTCGGGTTGTTGGGGGACTGGTTGTCGATGGTGACCGTGGCACTGGTCGAATCGTTGTAGCTCTTCGTGTTGGTGCTGGTCACCGCAGTCACCGTTCCCGTCACGGCGTAGGTTGTCCCTGGAACGGCCGGCATGGCCGCGTGGCTTTGAGGCGTAATACGTACTTTGTATTGAACCACGGAAGTCGTCACATTGATCGACAATCCAAGGGTGATCAGCTGGGGATCCGAGGGAGTGGCCTGGGACCCGTAGACGGTCACCCCGTCATCGCTGGTGATCTCCACAAGCCCGATCCCGGCTTCGGTTCCATTGGCAAAATCTACCGTGACCTCGGTTACCGTGTCGGTCCCGGTGTCGGTGCTAAGTGTAAAGGCATCCAGTTCGGCATTTCCGTCCCCGGGACACCGGCTGGTACTTCCAGGATCGGTCCCATCTCCCACCGTAGTTATTGCGATCGGGCACGCAGGGGTCGTAACGGGGCCGATGACCTGCTGGGCCGTACCACTAACCCCATCGGGATCCTGATAGGTCAGGCGGTAATAATAGTCGGTCGATTCGGAGACCGTTGTGTCCACGCATTCCCGGGGTGTTGACCCCGTGACGTTGGAGCAGACGGGTGTCCATGGGCCTAAAGCGGCGGGCCCCTGTTCGAAATCGGTGTCACCGTCGAAGTTGGCGTCCTGGGTGAAAGGCGCTGACACGGTAATCTGGGTGCAGGAATCGGCGATGCCGGAGGGCGTCCCCGCTCCCGTGCAAGAGGTCAGATTAATCCCGGACACGGTCTGAACCGCGGTCCCGGAACCAATTCCGTCCCCGTCCTCGTAGGTGACCTCAACATCGTAGGCCGTTCCGCAGGTCAGATTTGCAATCGTGATCTGGTAGGGAGTGGCGCTGTGCCCGACCGGTGTCAGGCCGATCCAGCCGCCCGCCGGGGAAACCCGGTACCGGTAGGACAGGGTGTTGTTTCCATTATTGTCAAACGTATAGGGGGCTGTAACCAGGATAGAGGGTGTAACTCCCGTCGTTGGAGCGGCCGTGACAGTCCCCGCCCCCGTGCAGTTCGCGCCGACATGGATGGAGGATAGGGTCTGCGGGTTTGTCCCGCCTACCACGGAGTCAAGATAGGTAACTTCGACATCGTAGGTCTCCCCGTGCGTGAGACCGGAGATCGGGAAGGAATAGGGAGAGGCGCTGTGAGACACAGCCGTGGGTCCAACCCAGGCTCCTGCGGGAGAAACCCGATAGCGGTAAGAGAGGGTGTTGTTTTCATCGCAATCCCCTGTGTAGGGAGCGGTCACATCAATGGCTGTACAGCCGGAAGAAACCGCGGTCACGGCACCGGCCGACGTATCCGCAGACTGAACGGTGATCGTGTAGAACGATCCGGGCGCTCCCGCGGGATCGAGCGTGGTGGCGGACCCGTCCGTGACTGAGATATAGTAGGTTGTCGTGGCGGAAATTCCATTGATTGTGCAAGAAATGGACGCGGGAGGTGTGACTCCGGTTGCACTGTTGCAAGGAGTAAACCCGGAACCGCTGTTGGTATAGATCGTCCAATCAAGGGGATCGCCATCCGCATCGTTAATCGTGGCACTGATCGTGACATTTCTTCCCGAGCAGGTAGTGATGTTCAGACCGGGGGGTAGTGTTCCGTCGGACGCCTGAGTGCTGTTGATAGTCGGTGCCGCATTACAGGCGACTGCTGTGCGCGTCGCTGTCGTAAAGGGCAAGACGGCGTTGTCGGAACCTGTGAGGGTTGTGACCGTAAGATTGAAGGTCTTTCCGGCAGCGGAGGCATTCAGAAAAAGAATGTAGGTCCAGTTTGATCCCCCCTTGGTGTTGTTCGCTGACGGAATAACAATATTGGTCAGGGAAGGTGGGTTGGTCACGCTTCCCTCCAGCGTACCCCCGTACAACAACTGTATTTCGGCAACATCGGCGGCGACGACCGTACCTCCCACCGTCACCGTGGTACTGGTAACATTGTTTCCACCTTGAAAGGGCAAGGTGGTGATCGTCACCATCGTAACCTGAGCTGGAATCGTACAAAGATCCGCATTTGTTGAATTGTCCGTAGCGGAAATCAAACGATGGACGCCGGCAAAAGATAATGAAGTCACGCTTAGGAGGAGAAGGAAGAGAAAAAACTGCAGACGTAATGTTCTCCCAATCATGGCCCGTCCTCCGTCAGAGTGTTGCCGTCGGCGTAGTGGACGCCGTGGCAGGTGTAGCACTGGACAAGTCCCCCGCTGTCCAGGAGAAGGTTATTACTCGTATTCGAATCGGCTCCGCCTCCTCCCTGCGCGGCTCCGTTGCCGTCCTGGGGAACGGCTCGATCGTATCCATTACCATTTGCATTCAGTGCTATCCCGACAGGATGGCTTTTCACCGATCCATCATAGGTATGAGATTCTCCATGGGTCATGGCCCAGTTTGTGTGACAGTCCCTGCAGAACTTTACTCCCGTTGTGTTGTCTCCCGAATCCAGGGCGGCCCGGAGATAAGGCCAGGAAGCGGAAAACTGCCACCGTTCACCGGCCGTGTAATTTCCAGCAGCAAAGGTGACAGTCACTCCGAAGTCCAGAGCAACATCCGTTCCCGCCGTCAGCGTGGCCGGCGCCGTTGGAAACCATGTAGTGCCCCGGTCCTTGCTGTATCGGAATGTGGCGGTAGCCTGGGTTCCCGCCCCGATGATCTCCACGAGGTACCAGACACCGCCGGACCCCGAGTAACTTCCTCCCGAGCTGAGAGTCCCCGTGCTTCCCAGGGCTGTGACCTGGTCGGGAGAGCTGATCGATGCCTTGCTTCCCAGGGTCGAGTCCCCGGCATCGTGCTGGTCATGGCAGGTAGAACAGGTCACGTTCCCCTCCATGATGCGCAGGGCCATGGCTGAATTGGTCGGCAATACTGTGTCAAACGAGGCATTCACGGCCGGAACCCCAAAGGCGTGGTGAAACCCGGAGGTTCCCGGTATCGCCATGTCCGTCGTATTCACCGGCATGTTTCCCGCGAGTCCCGCGTTGTTGTGGCACGACTGGCAGAGGTTGACATTGCTGGCGGCCTGCGTCAGTGCGGACCCGAGGCTGGTGTGGCCGGTATGGCACTGGGAGGTGCAGTCAATCGTCGTGGTGGAGGAACTCCAGTGGGGCGGATCAACGGCCCAGAGTGTAGCCGCCATCAGGATCGCACTGATAAGGATTCCACTGCGCTTCATTGCGTTGCCCTCCTCCCGCCTGTGTCCAGGGGAATCACTTCATACCACTCTTCCCCTGAAATGAGGACACTTCCCGGATCGACGGCTTCCCCTGTAAACGGATCAACCGTTACGAGAAGGTTGGTAAACGCCGATGTATCGGGAGTCCAGAATCCAAGGACATCCCTGTAAACTTCATACCTGTCGATGGCCGGGATTGAAGTCACCGGCGTCCAGGTCAGGATCACATCGTCTCCCACCTTGGTGACCTTCAGATCGGTGATCGGTGTGGGACCGTTGTTCGAAACAGGTTTGGCTGAAACCACCGCGGAGGGTTCTCCTTCCGTTCCGATTGCATCGACATAGACAGCGCGGTAGTAGTAGGTCTGGTCATTCAACAACCCCATGTCACGGACTAGAGCCTTAGAAGGGTTGTACGTTCCAATTTCGACAAAGGGACCCGAGACGGAGAGGCTTCGGAAGATGCGGATTTCCGTTCCCGGGTCAAGTCCAGTATCGGGGGACCAGGAGAGGTCTACGACGGTGTTGTACGGCACTGCCATCATCTGGGGAACGGGCTCTCCCGTAAGCCCGAGGGCGCGGATCCCCCATCCATCGGTGCCTGCGTGGAGGAAGGTGAGGCGGTTCACAGAAGATGGATTCAGTTCATCTGCCGGAATTGTCAGGGAAATCGTGAAGGACCATTCATTCGCAACCTGGGAGGAAACCGTGTGGAGAGAGGTGCCGTTGACTTCCAGCTCCACCTCCCCGTCTGCGGTGACATCGTACACCTGGAAATAGAGTGTCGTGTCCTGATCCGCCGGACCAAGCTCGTAGTATACCGAGTAGGGCCTTGTTGTGTCCCCTCCGGTCAGGTTGCCGTATTCTCCGGAAGAGGGAACAGGCAGAGGGGGGGTCATGAAGGCTGTATAGGGACACCAGGCACTGAATTCAAATCCATCAAAGGCCCGGGCCCGCCAGAAAACCTCCTGGCTGAGAGCGAGACCCCCGGCAGGAACCTGCCAGGCCGTCGTTCCGGAACCTTCCGAAACAGCGGGGGAGAGAGATACGGTCTGGAAACCCTCTCCATCGTGGAGAACAACTTCAAAGGTATAGGTAAGCGGATCACCGTCACCATCGATTGCATTCTGAACCGAAAGAACCGGAACCAGGCTGTCCGTTTCACTCCCTTCCGCCGGACTCATGGGAAGAGGAGTCTCCGGCGGGTGGTTCACGGCACCGTTATCGATCTGGAAGGTCTGATACCCGCACCAGGTGGAATAAGAGAAAGAATCCCAGGCCCGGGCACGCCAGACATAGCTTCCCGCCTTGGATACCCACGTCGAAGCATTGACCGAAGTGGCCGGCTGTCCTTCCGGGACCTGCCAGGCTTGAAGGAGATTAAGCGCCCCATTCTTAACTTCGTAGAGTTCAAATTCGTAAAGAAGGGACTGGTAATCGATATCGTAGCTGTTGGCCACGCTGAGGAGAACTGTCGATCCCCTCGGGATCAGGGCTCCATCGGCCGGGCTTACGGGTACAGGCTCCGTGGGAGGTGTGTTTCCGGGAGGATGGATCGCCCCGGGCATCGTAAACATCTGCAGTGACCCCGTATTAAGAGATGCAACGACAACCCGGCCCAGGGTCTCGGAGATTCCAATTCCGGTGGGTGTTTTGAACTGTCCCAGGCTATCTCCATACTGTCCGATAACCTCTCGAGGTGTGCCGTCGGGCTGAAAGATCTGCATTCGGCTCTGAAAACTGTCGGTGACAAAGATGGCATCATTTCCATCCGCCGCCACATCTTCCACCTGAATAAATTCACCCAGCCCGCCCCCGAGATCACCGATGGATGCGGCGTATGTTCCCGTAGCGTCAAAGATGTGGACCTTTCCATGGCCCCGATCCCCGACCAGGATCCGGCCCATGGAGTCCACAGCCAGGCCGGTGGCGCCCTTGAACTGGCCCGTTCCGTCCCCTATGGAACCAAAGGTGGTCAGGACCGATCCTGTACTGTCGAACACCACTACCTTCCCGGCACGTCCATAAAGAACGACATGGTGCTGAAGGACCGGGTCTACAGCCACATCCGTTGCGACGATCAGACCGCCCGGAGGCAGAAGCGAGCGAATCAAAGCTCCATTCCGATCAAGAATTCGAGCACCCGAAGTCGATGCGATAAGAAGATGGCCGTCCCAGTCGAAGTCAACGGACGTAATCCCGGGAACCAGGATCCGACGGGCCAGGGTGGAGGAAGTCGTCTGGATTACGGCGATCCCGCCATTCCGGGGATCCGCGACAAAGGCGTACCCGGAATCATCCAGGGCGACACGAAGAGGCGTGACCAGGCCCGGTTTCAGGGTCTGCTCCGCCTGGAGACTGATCACAGGCAAAAGGACGCTCCGCTCGGAAAAGGCCCCCGAGTCATCGGTAACCCGGCAGGTTATGGTAACGATCCCGGGGAAGTCGGGAGCGGAAAAGACCACCGAGGAACCGGAACCCTGGATTGTCCCTCTATCGGTGAACCAGGTGTAGGTGACAGGATCTCCGTCCGGATCGGATGCGGAGCAGGTAAGGGCAGAGGTCTGATTGATAAGGATCGTTGCAGGGGATGCGGTCAGGGATGTGATCTCCGGGGGGAGGTTGGGGTCTGAGGTGACGAGGATCGTCCGGCTGTCCGACATGGTCTGCCGGTTTCCACACATCCAGGTGCCGGAGTCAGAGAGGGAGATCGTAAGGGTGTACACGCCTTCCACAAGAGGAGCTTCCCAGAGAGCCGAAGCCGTGTAGGGCGACCCCGTGACACCGTTATCAAAGGAAAGATAATTTCCTCCATCTGCAGACCATAGTGTCAGATCCGCCCGGATCGTCTGCCCGCAGCCGGTCGTGCATACATCGGGGCAATCGGGATCGTGGGCGTTCACGGTCAGATCCACCGTTCCTCCGGGAAGGACCGAGGGCACGGAGAGGAGAAATTCATCCACGACGGGGGCCTGCTGGGCGAAAAGCCCCACCCCAAGGGTGAGAAACCCCACGACGAGGAAGAAAAGACGGAATAATTTCGGAGTCCGAATTGAAGACACCATATCCTTTCAAAAATATGCAATATTCATGCCATCGTCGAATTTCAACTTGTGTAAGGGGAAAAAAACCGCAATGTCAATTCGGGGTGTAAAAATAGGTTACAATTTTTCAGCGTGTCCGGTTCGGTTGCCCCTCAAGGGGTTTCATACCTTCCGGAGAGGAAAAACGATTCATCTTTTCGATCCTGCGGCGCATGTTGGTCCGCCCGGCATCGGGTCCGTAAACCCAGCCGTTATGGTCCACACCGTGACAGGTCAGATAACAGATTCCGGCCCGATCTCCGGTCTGCTGGTAACTCTTCCGTCCCGATCCATCGGGAAAGATCCGGTCGTTCCTGGTCCCGTCTTCGATAGTCAGCAACCAGGGCAGTGTCCGGCTTGCATGGGTGTCGTGGCAGGTAAAGCAGGTGGTTTCCTCCAGCACGACATGCTCAGAATGGTAGGGGAAACTCTCGTTGTTTAAGATGCTTTCCCTTTTGTGGCAGGCGTAGCAGAGCAGATAGGCATCCTCCGACTCCTCAAAGCCGTCCTGGATCTGGTAATTTGCAATCGTAATGGCGGGATAGTTGGAAGCATGGACTCCTCGCGGCAGCCCGGCGTCATCCGCGTTGTGGCAGTCAGAACAGTTAATCCAGTACTCTTCCGTCATCGGCTCGATAAGCGACGGCACCTTTCCTGATGACTGAAGAGAGGCTACCGGATGGGAGGATGAGGGAAATTGATAGACTGTCACATTGCTATGACAGGACTGGCAAAGCTCATATTCGAAGCTCTCCTGTTCCTTTGTGTTTGGCTTTGGAGAGGATCCGGGGTTATAGGCGGGCAGATGGATTCCGTGACCTGTATGACATGCGATACATCCAATATCCTCCGGGTGTTTATAAGGCAGGTTACCCAGCCGGCTTAAGTCCGTCGGATTAGAATGGGAGGCCAGCAAACCCCTATTAATCATTTCAGAAAACATAACCGGACCACCATGACACCGATAACAGAAATCGGGATCCTCGCTGGGAAGAAGTTTCTCACCTGAAACACCATGTCCCACATGACAGGATTCACACATCTTCACAATCTGCGACCAGTCCTGATGCCCGGAAACCGAGAGTGCCAGGAGAAAGATCAGGGAGTATGACATACGAGGCAGGCCTCCGAAAAAGTGGATTTGCGCCAGAAGTGGATTCCACTGGATCCATAGTTGAGATCTGAATGGGGGTCATGACAGCTGGTACATTGAAACCGCATGTTGCCATCCAGTGCGACACCATCCGAATCGGCCGTCATATCACTTAGGTTATTCAATGATTTATAGCGGCTGTTATTCGAAGCCACCACCCCGTTGTCCACAACCATGCTGACCGGATGGCTGCCCGAAAGATCTGTACCAATAAATCCTCCGGAACTGAAGGGCATGGGGCCTACATCAAGATTCTGGTTAATTAAGCCACCCAGAGCAATCGTCCCATCATGACAGGAAAGGCATAATTTTGAAGAGCCATTGGGTTGGTCCATAGTGCTGTCCAGAGTGTCGCTGGTGTAAATCTCGTATTGCGCCGTTGAAAGCTGATGACCCCAGAGAGCTTCAACCGGATCGGCCGTATGAGGAATATGGCAGAATTTACATACTTCGATTTCCGTGCTTGATTTTATCTGACCCGGGCCTGATCGTGAAAGGTTGTGTAAAGAATGAATGACCGAATCATCACCCAATACAGCCAGGGGCAGGCTCAAAAACATGACAATGATCAGTTCGCGCATGAAACCCCCAACTTCAAAACCCTGCCGGAAAAAGAATCTGCCAACCAGAGAGTCTTATCAATGTAATTGATATATGAGGGGTGGTGCAATACACCTTCCCCCCCGTACACGAACAGCAATTTACCCATTCTATCAAACACTTGAATCCAATTCATATGCACATCACTAACAAACAGACGTTCATTTGTCCTGTCCAGGGCCAAACCGCGCATAAAGGCAAAATAGCCATGCTTGTTTCCAGATTCCCCGAAAACCCGAATCCGCTTCCCCTCCCAGGACCAAACCTCTATCTGATGGTCCATGGCATCTGCAATGTAGATCTCATCTCCGCCTGCTACTACATCGGTTGGGAAATTGAGTCCCTCTGAGATTAACGAACAAATTTTCTCGCTTTGAAAGGTATAGATTGCGTGTGCGCCGGTATCGGCAATAAGTAGAGTTTCTCTGTCCGCAGAATAGAAGAGACCGGTGGGGCGGACAAATACATGTACGATCTCTTTCCATCTTTTGCTTTTAAGGTTGTAGGACCAAACTCTTTTTTCTGAAGAATCAGACACAAACAACTCATCCTTTCCAAAAACCAGATCTACGGGAGATCCAAAGCCCTCAGGAGGAGATAGCGAGACAGGATGTTTCTTATCTCCAGCAAGCCACACCTTCCCGGCGGCCATATCGGCAACCGCAATCATATTATTGGCAGATGCGACGGAAGAGGGTTGATGAAATGACCGGCGGGGTTTATCTACTCCAAAGAAGATTTTCTTCCATAAACCTTGACTTTTCTTTATCAACTCATCCGGGGAGGTGTAGACCCCCTGATCTGTAAAGCGACAGGTATCAGCAATAATAGGCAGGACGAGGATAAGGAGCAGGGCTAAGAAGAGTCTATTCATTTCCAAAATTTCTTATAAGTGTGACAGCAAACACATTATATTCTCGCGTATCGAATTCCGAGATATCCCTCCGCCTCTCATATCGTGAATTGAACATAAATTTGCCGTAGGTATAACCGAGAACAACACGCATATCTTCTTCTGTGGAGAGAGCGCCTTCAAACATTCTTTCGCGTTCTACCCAGTCTGCTGTTATGACCAGAAAGGAGTTCAACCTTGCCGTGAGGGTATACTTCCATGTTTCATGCCTCATGTTTCTGAACAGCGACTCTTCCTGAAAGTCCTGATAGCCAGCGCTCAGCTTTATTCTGGAATATTGAAATAGTAATTGAGAAGTAATAACATCCGTGGCCACGCTGGTCTGAAACATCTGGTCATACTTCTCATACTTTCCCCACCAATTAAGCTTGGAACCTGGCTTCCTCAGCTTGAGCCGATACTGCGAACGTAAACGGTAGATATCAGATTTTTCCAGAAACCGATAATCCCTTTCAGCATAAATGTCATCTTCAGCATAGGGTGTGAGGTTCGTCTCAAATCCCGAATACTCCAGGGTTATTTCCGCTTCGGACTTTTTGTGAATCCTAGATATATGGGCCATTCCATAAAGATCCAGGGACGGTTCATCATAATAATGGCTCCGTTTGCCGTGGTACTCCCCCCCGGCCTGCAAGTTGAAGGTTGTATACCCCAGTTTTTGCAGGTAGATCGCCCTTACACCCATGGAGGGGTATTGACTGGAAATGCTTTCCGTAGAGAGACTTGTGTAATCTAACGAAAACTCGACTGAAAATGGACTTGTCAGCCGATGCCGACTCTTCGTCTGCAGGCTGACACCCCTGTTGCCGGACTCTGTTGACATTACCGTTAAATCCGCGTAGGTATTCCATCTCTCAGAAAATTGTTGTGTCCAGACCAGGTCGGCTCGCAGCAATTGATCACTGTTTTCAAAACCTTGATCGCTATCCAAGAAAGAAGTTTCCTGTAGGGTCAAACTTGCCTGGATGGTTCCATCACTTTCCAGATAGGTCTGAGAATATGCATGTATATTTTGATAAGTATACGCTGTGTTGAAAAATGCTCTTTCATCTTTTCTGCGTTTTGCATCAAGATTGAGGGCTGTGCTTCCCCATCGCCAGCTCTTTTTGAGCTCTCCGTTTTGAAAACTCTTCTCATTCTGTGGTGAATTATCTGGACGAATATCCCTGTTTTCAAACGAAAGAAACCAGCCTCTGTATCGGCCCCGCATACCCAGATAGGTCGCTTTATGAGAATAATCGGTACCATGGTCCGTATCTACCTGGTAGGTATCATTTCCAAACATCAATTCAAGCTTGTCTCTATTGTATGGGAAAAAAGTCAGGTGAAGTCCGTACCCGATTGTCTCGCGGGTATAAGCGTACTCATCAATTTTATCATCAGAATTGTCCACATTAAAGAGAAGCATATACTTTAAAATACGGGGACTCCAGAGGTGGCTGGTGAACCTGATATTTGCAAAGATATGCATTTCCTCTGCAATCGTGACAGACTCGCCACCCTGTATGCGTTCCCGTTCCTGGTATTCTCCTCCCAGCTGAAGGTTAAACTGGTAGTATGAATTTGCCCAGACAAACGCTGGAAGAAACACAAGGATAATTACAGGTAATTTTCTCAAAACCATATCAAGTAGTCAAAAAAGGGGCACCCTACCATCAGGTGCCCCTTGATGGATCATTAATAGCGTAACTTACTTAATGTGGCACTCAGTGCAGAGAGCGCTGACATCCATCGTCACCCGGAGGAAGCCATAACCGTCCACGCTGTTGTCATGTGGGTCGTGGCAGGAAGCACACTGCACTTCACCCCCACGGAGCACGCCGTTACCGGGAGCGGCAACCAGGCCGGCATCCAGAGCATTGTTGTAGACAAAGTTGATTGGATGGTCATCAGTGAGATCGATCCCAAGATTGGCTGTTCCAGTGATAACGCCACCAACAACCAGGCCTCCATCGTTCATTGCAACAGGATCTTCATCGTTCGGATCATTGTAGAGCGATCCAACAGCAACCGTTCCATCGTGACAGGACATGCAGAGGAGAGACGTGTTGTTGGTTCCACCGATTTCGGCAGGAGCGTGATCCAAAGTTGTGGAATCATAAACCCCGAATGGGCTGGTGGATGTTTCTTCCTGGTTCCAGAGCGGATCGGTCTGAATGGTGTCCTGGTGAGGTGTATGGCAAAAGACACAGACCTGCGTTGTTGTGGTAGCCGTAGCTCCCGGACCGGCAACACTTAGATCGTGCGGGGTAGTGGCAACAGCGCCCATCATCGTGACTGCCATTGCGAGGAAGAGAAGAAAGAAAACTTTGCGCATTATGAACCCTCCTAAATTTTATAAATCAACCCTATTGTAACTTTTCAGTCCATCTTTGTGTATTGCAAAGCAGATGCCAACCATTCAGGTCCCTCCCATTCTGTCTCCTGCTGCAGAAAATCTTCAGAGTCATCTGTCCTGATTCAGTTTATATCCGTCAGATTAGGTCCAAACTCTTATCCATGATGACGCGATGAAACCCCATATCGCCTGTTAGAACAATTTTCAGCTGGTGCAACCATCCAGTCCGGTTCTCAACCAGGGTGAAATCCCCCGGCTTTACGGGGGATTTCACCCACTTTCGAACAGGTTTTCCGAATTACCCGTACTTTCTGGACGAAAGGGAGGGCGTGAACCAGAAAGGAGGTTTTCATCCAGGGAGATACTCCTCCTGGTTTTAAATTCTGGTTTTCCTATCCGTCCCGTGACCCGATAGCCCCTTACCGCTCCGTTTCAAGCTGGTCATAGGTTTCTGTCAGAAACTCCAGCCTCTGCATTCTTGAATTGCCAAAATCAGCGACATAAATCATGTCCTGTCCGTCAATATGAATCCCGATCGGCATCTTGAAAGCCCCGCTTCCTTTCCCTGGTCCTCCAAGAACCAGGAGGAGTTCAAGGTCTCGACTAAACATCTGGATGTTCTGAAAGGCTCCGTCCACCACATAAATGATTCCCCGCCTGTCCACTGTAATTCCCTTCGGGCGCGTAAATTGCCCTGGATTATTCCCAAGGGTCCCGAAGGAACCCACCGCATTAAAGTCAGCATCAAAGATCTGCACGCGCCAGTTGGCGGTATCCACGACATAAAGGTTTCCGTTTTGATCCACATCACAGAAGGTCGGAAAATTAAATTGTCCTTCTTCTGATCCCCTCTCGCCGATCGTATCCTGCAGTTCACCTTCCAGAGTGTAAACTCTGACCTGGTGCTGCTTCGAATCCACTACGAACAACCGGGATCGGACCTTATCCACGGCGACACCCACCGGATTGAGAAATCCGCTGAGAGCATATAGAAAATTCCCCTGTGCGTCGAACTTTGCCACCCGCTGTTGTTTATGGTCGGCCACATAGATGTTGTCCTGCCTGTCCACATCGATTCCCATGGGCCAATCCAGCTTTCCCTTGCCCTCTCTGCCGTAAATCTCAAACTTGTGTTCCCGCAGGTCATAGACATGGATACCGGGGTTTTTCGAATCGCTGATGAGGATGCGTCCCCGGGAGTCCGTGGCAATATCAACCGGGCGAAGGAGCCGGATGGCAAGCTCGTCCGGATCTATCCCCAGAAGAACATCTTTAATGCTCCGGCGCGTTCTCGCCTCCACATCCCTGTTGGAACGATAAATATCCAAAAACCTCACCCTGGCTGGCTGTGGAGGTATCGGCCAGACAATCTCACGAACGTCTGAAGATCTCGAAGGATTATGCGCAGAGGTTGAACAACCCGATCCAAGGACCAGAATCAAAACAGCGAAAGCGGCACAACCTTTATTTTGAATGACACATTGCACAAAGCTCATTATAGGACTCCTTGTTTGCTGCATACAAACGACCTGAACTTCCTCCATGTGGATTATGGCAGCTCAGACATCCCAGACTCTTTATTTCCTTTGGCATTTTCACCTTGTTCACATCAAAGACCTCTCCGGATACAGGGTGTTTTAGAATCGGATGACCCATCCTTTTCTGAGGATCAAGAGAGATGCGTTTAACATCATTGTTCTGAACAGAAAGGATATCATCAACCTTCGCCTCTTTATCATGGCATTGTAGGCAGAGACCATTACCGGCCACCTTCAGGAGAGTCTCTCCATTTCCCCCGTGGGGTTCATGGCAGGCCTGGCATCCTACTGACTCGATCACGCCGTGATAGACGGTGTATTCCATCGAGTGGCAGGCGCCGCAGACCTCCACCTGGGGTCCTTTGAATAGATGAGCTTCCCGGGACACGTGGGGCGTATGGCAGTTCGTGCAGCCCATCTCCATGACGGGATGAGCCACCTTAGCCTTCGAAGCTTTTTCCGCTACGTCGTCATGGCACATGGCGCAGAGGTCGGGATCCTCTTCCATGAGCTTCGTGCCTTCTGTATGACAGTTGTCACAATCTTCAAATACGGGATGGACCGATGTAGTCTGAAGGAGTTTCCCGTCCTTACTTCCATGGGGATTGTGGCATCCGGTGCAGTCCAGACTCTCCATCTTCGCCCCCCGGTGCTTGCCCTTCAGGTCGTCCAGGTCGTGACAGCTTCCGCACAGGCTCGCGATTGAATCTTCCGGCATCATGTCCTCCAAAAGAAGATGGGGCCTGCCTGTTGCGTGAACGCCGTGACAGGAGAAACAGTCTTCCTTTGCGGGGCTGTGTGCCTTTGCCTCGACAAGAACCTTGATCTCCTTGTGGCATTCAAAGCAAAGATTGGATCCTTTTTCATCCAGCAATTTCGGATAGGGAGACTGATGGGGATCGTGGCACTTCGTGCATGTTCCCTCTTTCACCGGGCCATGAATACTTGTTCCATTGAATTTATCTGGTAAATCACCATGGCACGCGTAACAGAGGTCCGGTTCTTTTACAATCAGTCGTGCCTTTTTAGTTCGGGTAGCCCGGTGACACGCTTCACAGGAACTCTCTGCGAAAGGGGGGTGCTGCACCTTTCCTGTCAACATATGGGGACGGTTGTTACCGTGAGGGTCGTGACAGAGGATGCAGTTCGTTGCGTGAACCGGCTGTCCTTTGTGAATCCTGGTTTTCAGCTCGTCCCGGTCATGGCACTCCATGCATAGGTCCGGGAGTGTCGCTTTCATAAGGTGATCGGTTTCACTGGCGTGGGGAACATGGCAGTTCAGGCAGTCCTCCACCGCACCATGCATCGAAGATCGCTCAAAGACATCTTCCATTTCGGCGTGACACATCGTGCACAGGTCATTCCCTTCCATCATCAGGGATACGACGGTTTTTCCCTCTTTTTTCGACATCTCGTGGCAGTTGGTGCATCCCTCTTCCACAATCGGATGTACCTTGCCTTTCAGGAGTTCCTCGTGGCAAAGTTCACATTTTGCCGTGGATGGATCCACAACCGAGGGGTGGGGCATTTCCCCCGCCCACGCAAACACCGCTGGTATGCAGAAAGTAAATACAATAAACAACTTCACGAGGACCTCCCCGTAGTTACGGCTGAAGATGAGCACGTAAAGAGGATATCACGGACTCTAGGGGAAACCCCTTGGGAAGATGGCAGCATCGATCGAATTCCAGAGGAGAACGTTCGGAATCGACAAGAAAGATCTGACCGGAATCCGAAACATCCTGCAGGAACATCTCCACCTCAAAGGGTTTGAAACTGTCGAGAAAGTAGTAATCATAGGAAAACCGCTGGAGGCGAATTTTCGCTTCCAGCAGGGTGTAGACTTGTTCCAGCCCACAGGAATGCTCCTCCAGGAGCCGCTGAAGGGCCCAGGAAAAGGCGGGATCCCGACTGATAAGTAAGGCTCGTTTGAGGGACATCACCCATGAGAGAATGCAAAATAAATGCCAGTTCCCAGCTTTTATAGGTTGTGCTTTTTTATTTTGTAACGAAGGGTGTCCCGGGTTACCTCGAGCAATGCGGCCGCCTGGGTTACATTGCCGTCGGTCTTCGCCAGGGCTCGCTCAATCAGTAAGCGTTCCGCCTCTTCCAGAGGCAGGGTACCCGCAGGGAACACGTCTTCCCTCGATACCTTCACTTCTCTTCCCGGCATCGGCAGGTGGTGGATATCAATCGTATCTCCGGACTGGAGGATCATGATCCGCTCGATAACATTTCGTAGTTCCCTGACGTTTCCCGGCCAGCTGTATTCTTTCAGAGCGGCCATAGCTTCATCTGTGAACCCGAGGACGTGTTTATTGAATTTCATGTTGTAACTGTTGATAAAATGGTTTGCAAGCAGCTCCACATCTTTCGGCCGCTCCCGAAGAGGAGGAATGGTGATGGGAAAGACGTTCAGCCGGTAATAGAGATCTTCCCGGAACTGTTTTTCTTTCACCATATCCTCGAGATTCCGATTGGTTGCGGTGATGACCCGGACGTCCACATGGATATCCCGGTTTCCCCCGATACGTTTAAAGGTCCAGTCTTCCAGGACCCGCAGCATCTTTGTCTGCATGGCGGGGGCCATTTCTCCAATTTCATCCATGAAGATGGTTCCTCGATCTGCCAGTTCCAGGATTCCCTTCTTCTGGGTCCGGGCATCGGTGAACGCTCCCTTTTCATGGCCGAAAAGCTCACTTTCCAGGAGTGTTTCGGGAAGGGCGGCACAATTGATGATCATGAAGGGCTCGGACCGCCGGGAGGAATGTTCATGGATATAGTGAGCGACCCGGTCCTTTCCGCACCCGCTCTCTCCCAGAAGAAGGATGGTCTGGGCGCCGCTTTCCGCAACGGTGTGGGCAAGCCGGACCACTTCCAGCATTTCTGAGGAGGCGGCAAGGATCTGACTCTGTTCTTTCACCTCGCTTTTGGAAAGACGCCAGATTTCCCGCTTGAGCTCAATTACATCATGGACACGCTGGATGTGCTGGATCAGATCCTCCATATCCAGAGGCTTTTCCAGGTAGTCATACGCACCCAGCTTCAGGGCGGAGACAGCATCCTTTATCCGTCCCTGTGCCGTGATGATGAGAAACATCATGTCGGGAAAGGCATTCTTTGCCCATTTCAGCAAATCGATGCCAGTACCGTCCGGAAGATTGACATCGAGAAGAACGATATCGGGCTCCTCGTTGACAACCATTTCCTTCCCCTCCGCCAGGGTGCCTGCTTCGCAGGTGGAGTATCCGGCTTTCTGAAGGGTCTTGGCCAGGGACCAGCGGAGAAGTTTTTCGTCGTCAACGATCAGAATCTTCATAACGTCCTTTCCTGGGCAGACGAACCGTAATCTGTGTTCCCCGGCCGGGAGATGAATCGATATGGATCGTTCCCTCCATATCGGAAATCAGCCGTTTCACGATTGGAAGTCCCAGTCCTGTTCCTCCAATTTTTGTGGTATAGAAGGGCTGGAATATTTTAGCCAGAGTGTCCTCATCCATTCCGGAACCCGTATCCGATATCAGGAAAAGGATATCATCAGCATCTGAACGTACTTCCAGCGTGATCTCTCCCCCGGAGGATATAGCCTGCAGGGCATTTTGCAGAAGGTTGAGGAAGATCTGTTTCAGATAGTCAATGTCCGCCGTGATCGACCCGGGATCATCGGAAATCTTCAGGGTGAAGGTAATTGATTTCTTTGCACACTGGGGAGAAAAGATCGCCCTGATGTCGGAAATGACCGCTTCAATTTCAAAGCTCTGGGAGTGGAGCACTCTGGGCCTGGCATAGTTCAGAAGCTGGTTGATGATCCCGGCAATTCTCCGCGTCTCATCGACAATCTGTCCCATCACTTCAAAGTAGGGGGACTCCTCTCCAACTTCTGAACGAATGACTTCCAGGGCCGAGGAAATTCCGGCCAGAGGATTTTTTACCTCGTGGGCCAGTCCGGCAGCGATTTCTCCGACGGTAGCCAACTGTTCGGCCCGGACCATCCCCTCTCGATGGCTGGATTCCAGCTCTTTCCGGGCTTTCCGGAGAGAGTCTACCATCTCGTTGAACTGATGGGCCATTGTTCCAATCTCATCCTTGCGGCGCAGATCAATCCGGGTATCCAGCTGGCCCCTTTCCACATTTCGAAAGGCCTTCATGACCTGATGAACCGGCTGCGTTACGAAGTGGTCCAGAAAAAGATAAACCAGAAGAAAGACTACGGTAATGGTGAAGAAGATAAAGAGAAAGGTGTGGAGCCGGGCCGTCTTCAACATGGAATCCGACTGGGCCATCGAATAGACACCCTGGATGGCTCCCAGAAACTTCTCTTCCGTTCCATGGCAGGTCTGGCAGGTGGATCGGTTTTGAAGCCAGAGGGTAAGATCCATGACTGTTCCATCCGGTGTCTTTCGGATCACGGCGCGGTTGTCACTGGCCGGCGAATGATCAGGATTTCCTCCGGCGGTTGCCAGGACTTCTCCTTTACTGTCATAGAGGGAAAGGTTTCGAAAGGAGTATGATTTCAAAAGTTTATCCAGCGTGTAAACGATCAGGTGGGGATCTCCCCGCGTGATCATCTGGTGAATGGCGATCTCATCCTGGACTTTCTCCATCAGCGACTCTGCAAAGAGGCGTTGACCCTCCCAGACCGACTCTTCGTAAAAGTGCAGGTACCGGCTCATCAGGAGAGGAATCGCCAGAAGATGGAGAAAGAGGATCGGAACAATCACCTTGATTCGCCAGGACATGGAATCAGGAGACCCAGGTTTTCATCATTTTTTCGATCCGGGCCCGCCATACGGGGAATCGCTTCAATTTGTCAATAATGAAGGAGCTCTTCATTATGAGCTGCATCGATCGGATCATATACTGCCGCTTGAATTCGTCCTTTTCCTTCATGACCGCGCCGAATTTTCTTGCATAGAACTTCCGGTAGCAATCCACGAGTGCCAGATCCACTTCATCCAGCGTCATGGCATCCGGTTTAAGGATGGGGTCGATAAGGTTGTATTTCCGGTAATCGGTCACGGCAATCAAATCTTTGACATCGTTGTAAAGGTCGGCGTACGGCCATGGAGTAATCGTAAGAAAGTGGGCGAAATCGGGGTCGTAATAGTGAGCCAGCTCCAGCGTGGCTTCAATGGTTTCAGCCGTTTCATCGGGAAACCCGAGGACAAAGGAAGTTTCCGAAATAAAGCCGTGTTCCCGGAGAAGCCGTAGAGCCTCCCTTCCCATTTCCACGTTGATATCCTTCTTGATGTAGTCAAGGGTTTCCTGCCGGGTCGCCTCGACCCCCACATAGACATGGACAATGCCCGCTTCCCGGTACAGTGAAAGGATGTCGGCATCCCGGACAATATCGTCCACGCGGGTTTCCATGAGGAGATAGAGATCCCGGTGATTCAGGGATCGAATCCTCTCAAGCAGGTCGATCCACCGGTCCCGGTCCGATGTGGGATATTCGTCTCCGATGAGAACGACGTTTACGCGGTAACGGGAGTAAAGCATCTCCAGTTCTTTCACAACGTTTTGGGGATCTCTGGGTCTCCAGGTCTGCTTCCAGAATTTCTGCTGAGAACAAAAGATACAGTTGTGGGAACAGCCCCTGGAGGTGGATATGGCCCCCAGTCGAGTACCGGGAATTGCAAAATATTTGTACGGCTCCCAATCAAGCAGATCGTACCGGGCTTTGTAGGTTTCAAGATCTTCAAGAAAGGATCGGGGGGTAGTTTTTACGATATTTCCATCCGATCGAAAAACCAGACCGGGCACGCTGGATGGGTCGGTTTCCGCCTCAAGCGAGGAAAGGAGCTCATGGAGGGTCATTTCCCCTTCTCCCGCCACGATAAAATCGACTGCATCGGAGGTCTGGAAAATTTCTTCCGGGCAGAAAGAGGGGTGAACTCCTCCAAGAATTACACGCGTACCGGGGGACACCCGTTTCGCTGCCGCGGCGACCTCCAGCGTGTCGGGTAGTGTGGCCGTAATAGAAGAGAGACCCAGATAGTCAGGCTTCATGTCTTTCAGGACCAGTTCAATGTCTTCGTGGGTAACCATCGTGGACATCGCATCATAGATGACCGGCTCCACGCCCGCCCGGTCGGCAGCATCGGCAAGGGTGCAGAACTGGAGAGGGATCCAGCGCCCGGCCACCTCCACAACACCGCAGTGGTAGGGGGTCGAAACAAAGAGAATCCTTGACATAACGGTACTATAGCATAGCGAGCCGGTAGGCTTGGGATTCACCTTCCTTTCCTTGATCGGGTACGCCTGTACTGATTTTCTATCTCTTAAGCTTTCGTGCCGGCTGGCTTTCCGGGTAAAGTGATACAAATTTTGATAAATATTTTTCTGCTTCTTGATTTCGTCCTTCAGACTGAAGCAGGACACCAAGGTTATACAGCGCATAGTAGTCGTCAGGATTGATGTCCAGAACGTGTTGGTACGACTGTTCAGCCTGATTGTATTTTTTCATCTTCCAGTACACATTCCCAAGATTCAGGAAAGCTGCAACGCTATCCGGATTCTCCTCGATCACTTTTTTAAATCTCGTTTCAGCTTCCAAATAATTTTCCCTCTGTACGGATATAAAACCAAGCTTCAGCAATATTGAAGGAGAATGGGGATAACGGTCAATAAATTGACGCGCAAATTGTTCGGCACTGTCCAAATTTTTCTCAGCCATCGATTTCAGCAGTTCATAGTGCCAGGTGGCTCCCGTATAAGCGAAATCTCTAACGTCCTCATGAATTGAATCCGAAACCCCCGTCAGGTATCCGAGGGCACCTAACTGTCTTTTCATCTCCTCATCGAGTTTTTTTTCACTCCGGTCCACAGGAGTTCCATACGCTGACCTCTTTCGTTTCAAACGGAGAACAATATCAGGATTTTCAGCTGCCAGGTCTTTTGCTTCTTCCGGATCAATATCTGCATTCCATAGATGGTGCCGCAATGAAGATTCAAAAAGCCACTGACCATTCCATAATCCGAAAACGGGGGGAAGTCCAAATTCTCTTGCACCGGCCAGCGTCTCCATCGGAATATCTCTGACCGGCAATTGGTGGGGAGACAAAATGTCAATTCCATCACATTCTGAATATGTTTCTCCCAGCTGACCCAGAATGGTAGGCAGAAGGTCAACCGTACTCACCGGTTCGACCCTGACAGCATGCGGAATCCCGGATCCAAACATGAGTAAAGGAATTCGCGTAGTTGAACTATGGAGGAGAAGTCCGTGGGCCTTTTCCCCATGATCTCCCAGTCCCTCTCCATGGTCAGACAGGACACACCATAACGATTTTTCGACAGGTCTTTGAATACGGCTCAATGAATCGAATAAGAGCGCAAGCTGCCTGTCCGCAAATGCCACTTCGGAAAGGTATTCTCCATTCTGTCCCTGAAAATTGTGAATCGGTGAATTATAGGGAATGTGCGGATCAAAAAGGTGTATCCAGAGAAAGAGTTTGTCGCTCTCTGAAAGATTGGATTGAAGCCAGTTTACCGCTTTTAGAATGGTTTTATCAGCTTTTCTTTCTGCCATGAAAATTTCATCGATTTTTCCACCGATCGTCACCGCACTGTCAAATTTATCGAACCCTGCTCCAAACCCAAACCTGTCGTCAACTACAATGCAGGAGACAAATGCCGCAGTTTTCCAACCCTTTCGCTGAAACAGCTCGGGTAGTGTCTGCCTGGAAGAATCGTGAGGAATATCTCCATTATGGCGGACCCCTTCTTTCCAGGGCCACAGACCGGAGAGCATACTCCGATGGCTTGGTCCGGTCAGCGGAACGGGAGTTCGTGCATTAGCGAAAATTAAGCCACGGGAAGCCATCCCGTCCAGGAAAGGAGTTGGAGAAGGGCTCTTTCCCCCGAGGAACCCGTTGGCATCCCAGCGCCATGTATCGATGGAGACCAGAACGACAGTGTTGATCGAAGATCCCTGATTGTTATATAAATTGCCGCAGCTCGGCCCTAAAAGGAAAATGATACAGAAACCTATCACCCAAACAATTCTTTTCAATACGTGAATGGGAATGGTTATACCCATATAATCAGACTGCCAGTAATTTGAGCGGCAAGCTGGCTATGATGGACTCTCGAAGTTTTTCTTTCAACCACAGGTCCTTTATGTTGTAGGGATTATACTCATCGGTAAGAACAAGGCCCTCATTGGAATCGATGGGATGTATTCGTCCAAAATATTTTACAACACTCTTCTCAGGGATTGGATGAATCGGATACCGGTTGACGACGGAGATATCAACATCCCTTTTTGTGCCATCGTAGGCAATCAGAATGATATTCCCATAGGCATCCGGAGTGGCTTGCTCATAGAGAGGAATGACATCCACATTTTCAAATACATGTCGGATCGTTTTGATCACTGATTTTGTCATGTAGGAATTATGGTCGAGAGATCCAATGATATTCATGGCTGCAATTCCATCACCTGCCATGCGCTGCTTGACCAGTGTCAATGCCTCTAGTGTCAGGAGGTGGGATGGCGTGGAATCGCCAGTAAATGCGTCCAGAATAATGTAATCATATGTTTTGTTACTTTTGGCCAAGAAATATCTGGCATCCTCTGAGGCGACTTCTCCCGTTGCGCCAAATTGAAAATATTCCCTGGCGATTCTGATCACTTCCGAATCGATATCCACCACATCCGTAGTGATTCCCTGATGCCCATACCAGGTTGCGACAATGCCCGCTCCGAGCCCGATCACCAGACAACGGTCTCCCTGAGGTTTCATCGATATGGGAATCAGCTGAAGATAATAGGAATATGGATATATGGAGAGGCGTGACCTCATATCAATCCCGCCCTGAACCAACCCGTCAATCATCAGCTCTCGCGTATGAATCGGGCCGTAGGAGAAATCAATGACCTGGAGATTCCCATAATAGCTGTCCGCAGTGTATACCTGTGTCGCACGGGTGCCATTTTGGAGAAGTACAGAATAGTTTTCAGTGGAAAATGAAAGTAGAAGTAGGGGAAGAAAAGCAGTAAGTATGACTATTTTTTTTCGGAAACAGAGGAAGTATACGACGGAAAGTAGTATCAGCAAAACCCCTACAAACTGCATAATCCTGGATACCCTGAAATGGGCAATAAGAACAAATCCGGTCAGAACAGTGCCTGCAAAACTGCCAAATGTAGAGATCGCATAAAAGAAACCCACGTTTCGACCCAGTCTCTTGAGTTCTTTCGTGTACAACTTAATCACGAAGGGTGAAACACATCCTAACAGTGCCAGTGGTGGTCCGAATAGTATTGAAGAGACAAGTAGTGAACCCACGCGAAGTCCCGAGGATTGAAAAGCAGTGAGCACTGGTATTTTGATCAGAGGAACCAGTAGACAATAGATTCCTGCACCAAGGATTAACTGGTAAAGGTGATCCGGATTTCTTCCCCTGTCAGAAAAGATTCCCCCTGCATAGTAGCCTGCCGCCAGAGCCAGAAGCGTCACCGTAATCATGGATGTCCATACAAAGAGACTAACGCCAAAATAGGGTCCAATAATTCTGGATCCGAGGATCTCGATGACCATAATCAGGCCGCCGCACAAAATGGCTGTTACCATCAAGAAAAAAGTACTGATATTTTGTTTGAGAACCTCAGGCTTTGTTTCTTTCATTTAATCTCCCCACAATTGATGAAAATCAAGATTTACCAACTTGATCGTCCCATCTTCCACCAGGCCCAGCCTGCCCAGGCCGTGATCCCGGCAAGGACAACGTGTTTTCCGATAAGGATCGTGACCTGGCTTCGCTCTAGGGCCGGGAACCATTCATACGTCCGGTAGTGAATCGTGCGGACCACCCCCAGAAGAAGAATCAATAGAAAACTCATCAGAGCCAAACGTTTCAAGTTTCGGAAGAGGTTGGGCGGGGCGTCGGGAAGACAGGCACGGGTCCACCAGGCGTAGAGCGTGGTCACAAAAAAGAATGCCGTGGCGAGGTCGTGGAGATAGTTGTTGAGGTAGACCAGGGCGGGGATGAGAAGATCCAAAGGTCCTCGTCAGGGAATCCGGTGCGGCTCCCGGATGGGAGTCCATCGGTAGGATTCAAAGGAGGCCACAAGATCTTCCCCTCCCTTTCGAATCACGTCCCGGTATATCGGGAAGGCAAGCCATGCTTCAATGGCTTCCTCAGAAGCCCAGAGGGAAAAGACATGGTAGGTGAAATCCTTTCCGATCACCTTGGCGGCTTTGAAATCCTCCAGCCCCTCGATATGGTCCAGGTGTTCCATGGCTTTGGAAAAGGCACCGAGAAATTTCTCTTCTTCTTCGGCGCCCTTCAACGAAACAGTTATCGACACTCCTATCATCGTTACCCCCTTATTATTTACAGAATATGATGTTTCCGGGCAAAGGAGACGATGTGGTTCTCCACCTCTTCAGGGGAATCCACGATCGTGAAAAGCATCCGATCCTCCGGGGAGATGTACCCCGTATCTCCCAGGGTGCCCTCGATAAACTGGACCAGAGGTGCCCAGAAATCCCTTCCGTACAGCACAACGGGAAAGTGTTCAATCTTATCCGTCTGGGAAAGGGTTAACGCCTCAAACAATTCGTCCATCGTCCCGAACCCTCCGGGAAAGATGACGAAGGCGGTGGAATATTTGACAAACATGAGCTTGCGCACAAAAAAGTATCGAAATTCTAAAGATATATCCTGGTAGGTGTTGGGTTCCTGTTCGAAGGGAAGCTGAATGTTGCATCCTACGGATAGCCCCTTTCCATCCTGGGCACCCCGGTTGGCCGCCTCCATGATTCCCGGCCCGCCTCCGGTGATAATCGAAAATCCCTTCACCGCCAGCCGGCGTGCCGTTTCCCTTGCCGCGTCATAGTGGGGAGAACCTTCTTTCACTCTTGCAGAGCCAAAAATAGCCACGGCTCCCCTTACCCTGTGGAGAGCTTCGAAACCGTCCACGACTTCCCCCAGAATTCGAAGAGCCCGCCAGGGATCCTTAGTCGTAAAATCATCCAGTTCTTCCCGGCTGGGAACACGGAATAGCTCGTGATCATGGTGAATCGCGGAGGAAGTTTTTTTCTTCATCAGAAGGGCATTATACCCGGATTAGGTGATGACCCGCTACTTTTGCCGGATCGATTGATTCATTCGGGTTGGATTGAAAGCAGATTGTGAACCCGTGGATTTACCGGTCAGACCTCGACCTAAGTTCCCGAAAAAAGGATGTCAGAAGAGTACTGCAGGTGTCCTGGAGAACACCGCGTATCACCGTGGGCCTGTGGTTTAACCTCGGATCTTCAACAATGTTCCCCAGGCTCCCGCAGTAGCCGGCCTTGGGATCGTCCGCTCCGAACACCAGGGTTTCCAGCCGCGCGAGAACGATCGCACCGGCACACATGGCGCAGGGCTCCAGGGTCACGACAATCTGACATCCTTCCAGGCGCCAGGATCCCAGGTTCCGGGCTGCCATCCGGATCGCGGCCATTTCCGCGTGAGCGAGAGGATCCTTGTCGATTTCTCTTCGGTTATAGCCTTCCCCGATCACCTCACCGTCCCGGATCACAACACACCCTACCGGAACCTCACCGAGGTCCGCGGCTTGCCTCGCGAGGCCGAGGGCCTTGAGCATATATGGCTCGAAAGCTTCCATGATACAATGATATCTTACCCTGAACCGGGAACAAAAGTCCCTCTGGGATTGTCTTTATAGAAGGAGGCTGCCATGAAACTCAAAATCTTCACCCTCGTCCTTCTTGCCGTGGCCATTATGGGCTGGGCGGGTGACATGCGCTGGGAAAACGGCATGAAGCTTCTCAAAGAAGGTAAATATGATGAAGCTCTTCCCCGATTCCAGACTCTTGCCCAGGATTTCCCCGATGTCTATCAGTACCAGCTGATGCTCGGCCAGTGCCTCATGAAGCTGAAGGAGACGGAGAAAGCCAAAGAAGCTTTTAAAAAGGCCTATGAGTTGAAGCCCGACTCCACCGATGTCGCCTTTGCCTATGCCCAGATTCTCCAGATGGATCGGGACTATGACACCATGGCCCTGGTCCTGGGAAAGATCGATGAAAACCAGGTGACCGGAGAAGCGAAGGACAAGCTTCACTACCTCCGCGGTCTGACCGGGTTTTACCAGAAGAAGTACGATGTGGCGGCCGCAGATCTGGCAAAGATCAAGAACGAACAGTATCGAGACCTGTCCAATTATTACCTTGCCTATTCGTACTACTACCTCGATCGTCTGGACGAGTCTTTGAAGATCCTGGACAAGGTCAATGACGACCGGAAGGATGACGCCCTCCGCCTCAAGCACAAGATATTCAGAACCAAGATGCAGAAGACGCAGGATCCCGAGAAACGCGCTTCGTACATTTCGAAATCGATTCAAATCGCCAAGGAACTGGTGAAGCTCGATCCTTCAGCCGACAACTACTACGCCCTGGGACAGGACGCCCTCTTTGCCGGGGACATGGAGCTTGCCCAACCCAACCTGGAAAAGGCGGCCAATGAAGGCAACGGCTACGCCTGGTACTATCTCTCCTTTGCCTATATCCGGCAGGGGAACCTCTCCCAGGCAGAGAAGGCCTGCCGCGAAGCGGAGCCGAAGCTTAAAGCCAGCGACGATGGACAGGCACTGAAAAACCTTTACTGCAACTGGGGCCACATTTACCACGTACGGGACGATCTCAATTCCGCCATTACCTATTACACCAAGGGCGGATGTGAACAGCAGCTGGAACTGGCCCGCCAGGGAAAGAAGGCCATCGAACAACAGAAGCAGCTTGAACAGCTGATCCAGCAGTTCAAGGAATTTGGCAACTGAGCCTGATCTGCAGGACACTACTACGCCCCGCTTCCGGCGGGGCGTTTTCTTTTCTCCAGACAGCTGATCACTTGAGGCCCTCTCAACGAGGCTGATATACTCAAAGGGACAAAGCCCCGTTTCCAGGAGGCGGTTAACCCGGGAGGCAATTCTGGACCCTGCACGGAACCGAAAGAGTCGGAATATGAGGCGGAAACGACGCACGATTGCAAAAGAACTGGTTACTTCGATCTTCCTTGCCCTCATCATTCCCTATCTGGTCGTCGCCATAGGAGGAGCGGCTTACCTCCGGCACCAGATCCGTCACCAGAATGATCGCCAGGTCTCTGCCGCCATGGAAACCGCCTACAGTCTTCTTCTGAATGAAATGTCGCTTATTCAATCCACGGTTGTGGGTATGGCGAAGGATGCTCATCTCCTATCCCTCATACGGCAACCTGCCGGTCTGGAAGCTGAAACGGGATTTCCCGGAAACATTGAACCTCTCCACGGAGCCCGGATCGTCAATACGGGAGAACATCCGGTCTACCCTCCCCGGCCCTTATTTCAGAACGAGTACGATAACCTGATCGATCAGGCACTTGCAGAAGGAAAACCAATCGCCGAATTCAGGCATCTTGAAACCAGGGAACTGGCTCTCTATGATTTCCGGGTCGCACCCCCGAAGGGTAGAGAGACCGTCCTGGCCATCCAAGCCGTGGCACCGATCAATTCCGAGGAAGGCGAGCCCCTGGGCGCAATCAGCGGCATTGTGATCCTGAATGGAAACAGGGCCCTCCTCCAGCGGATCTCCTTCCCCATCTTTCACGAATACCTGATGAAACAGGGGGACATCGGGATGATTGCCCTCTCCGTCCAGGGGAGACGTGTGGCCTCCAACCTTATCGAGGCACTGGGATCCCGCGAAACCGTTTCCCCTGAAGTCGATGTAATGCCGGATGGTGAAGGAATTACCGAAGAACATATCCTGGATGAGCGTCTCTTTCTCACGGGATTGAGGCCGCTTCTGGATTCGGAGCGTCAGACTGTAGGGATGCTGGAGGTCGGGATTCCGGAAACCGCCCTGATTGCATATCCTCGAACTCCGGTCTTCATCTTTACCGGAATTATTCTCCTCACCCTTGGAGTCGCCTATCTCCTTTCCCGACATCATAATCGGCTTATCGTAGATCCGATTACCGACATGGCCCTCACGGCCAGAGCCATTGCCGGGGGAGATCACAACCTGGAATTGACGGTTCCATCCACGAGAGAAATCGCCGATCTGGCCGAAAGCTTCAATGAAGTGGCACGACAGTATCGGGATCTTGTCGAAGGTCTGGAAGCCACCGTGGCAGAACGATCAGAAAAAATCGAGTCGATGCAGAGGCAGCTGATGCAGGCTGATCGCCTGGCCAGCGTAGGAAAACTTGCCGCCGGTGTAGCTCACGAAATCAATAATCCCCTGACTTCGATCCTGACCAACGCTTCCCTGATGGCCGAATCCTGTCCACCGGAAAACCCATACCGCAGAGATCTTGAACTCATCGTGGGAGAGTGCCTTCGCTGCCGAAAGATTGTACGGGGGCTCCTGAACTTTTCAAGACAGAGCCCTCCGGAATTTTCTTCGTTTTCTCTGAACAATGCCGTCGATCAGACAATCCGTCTTCTTCGCCATCAGCTTCGCTCCCGAAAAATCGGTCACGAGATCGATCTGGATCCCAACCTGGCTCGAATCTGTGCCGATCCTGACCAGATCCAGCAGGTTCTCTTAAATCTCTTTATGAACTCAATGGATGCCATGCCCGAGGGAGGTCTGCTTACGGTGGTCACGCAATCCCTTCAAAGCCATGCGATCCTGCAGATTTCCGATACGGGTGTCGGCATTCCCGATTCCATCATTGACCATATCTTTGATCCTTTCTTTACCACCAAGGAGAGCGGAACGGGACTCGGATTATCGATCAGCTACGGGATTATACAGGCTCACGGTGGGAAAATATCGGTTGAAAGTAAAGAGAATCAGGGCACAATCTTTTCGCTGTACTTCCCCCTTCCTTCACAGAATCATCCCTCTCCCTGCAGTTGATCGACCCCTTTCCTGTGTGATAAAGTGCAGGCGATGAAAGATAAAATCCTTGAACGATTCCTGCGCTATGTGAAAATTGACACAAGATCAGACTATGAGTCCGAAACCTTTCCCTCCTCAGAAAGGCAGTGGGACCTTCTTCGACTCCTGAAGGATGAGATGGTTTCCATGGGGCTCCATGATGTCGAACTTGATCACTATGGGTACCTGACGGCAACGCTTCCCGCGAATCAACCCGCGAAAGGCGTTCCGGTGGTTGCCTTCATTGCCCATGTCGACACCTCTCCCGATGTACCCGGTGAAGTCGTGAAACCCTTAGTTCACCGGGATTACAATGGAGAGGATATTGTCCTGTCCGGGAACACGGCCGAAATCATCAAGGTGACGGAAAACCCAAACCTGGGCCGCTGCAAGGGAGACACCCTGATTACCTCCGATGGAGCTTCGCTTCTGGGTGCTGACGATAAGGCCGGGATTGCAGAGATCCTGTCGGCGGTAGAGTACCTGCAGGCCCATCCCGAAATTCCGCGGGGAACCATCAAGATCGCCTTCACTCCGGATGAAGAAATCGGAAAGGGAACTCTCCATTTTGATGTTGAAAAATTCGGAGCAGACTTCGCCTACACCATGGATGGCGGGGATCTGGGGGAAATCGAAAACGAAACCTTCACGGCTTCCAGTGCCACCCTTACCGTAAAAGGCCACAATGTCCATCCCGGGTATGCCAAAGACAAAATGGTCAACGCCGTGAGGATAACTGCGGAACTTCTCACCCACCTTCCTGCGGACATGGCGCCCGAAACCACGGAGAAGCGGGAAGGGTACATCCACCCTAACAATCTGAAGGGAGACGTCTCAGAGGTTACGGTCAGTTTCATCCTTCGCGATTTTTCCCTTGAAGGCGTCGAGCAGAAAAAGGCCCTTCTTCAGGATATCTGTGCACGTATGAGGGAACGTTATCCTAAAGCGGACATCATCCTCAAGACTGAGGATCAGTACAAAAACATGATTTACAAGCTCAATGAAGAACCCCGGGTTGTGGAGTTCGCCCTGGAAGCCGTGCGCCGATGCGGCCTGGAACCCCGGCTCAAGTTCATCCGGGGAGGAACCGATGGAGCGCAGCTCTGTTTCAAGGGCCTTTTGACTCCCAATGTCTTTGCGGGCGGGCAGAATATCCACTCAAAGCAGGAATGGGTGAGCCTTGAATGGATGGAAAAAGCCTCCGAGACCATTCTCCACCTGGTCCAGATCTGGTACGAAAAGACTCATACTGCTTGAAGGTTCAACCCTTCAATTCTGATTTTTCTACAATTGAATTTCCTTCGAGGAGGACCCTATGACCGAGCCCAGGGCAGGGCAGCTGCCGGATAACGCGTACACACCTCTCAAGCCGGGAGAAATTTACCGTCCTTACGTTCCCGCAGATAAGGCGCTTCACGAGATTACCCTCCGTTCCGTTCTGTGGGGATCGATCATGGCCCTGATTTTCACGGCCGCAGCAGCCTACCTTGGACTGAAGATCGGCCAGGTCTTTGAAGCGGCCATTCCCATCGCCATCCTTGCGGTAGGGTTGAAGAACCTCTACCGGCGTAAGTCCACGGTACTGGAAAATGTCATCATACAATCCATCGGAGCGGCCTCGGGCGTCATTGTGGCGGGCGCGATTTTCACCCTGCCAGCCCTTTACATTCTTGATCTCAAGGCCGATTTCTTCAAAATTTTTCTGGCCTCCTTCATTGGAGGGATTCTGGGGATTCTCTTCCTGATTCCCATGCGGCGGTACTTCGTCCGGGATCAGCACGGACTTCTGCCCTTCCCCGAAGCTACGGCCACAACGGAGGTTCTGGCAACAGGCGAATCGGAGACGGGAGGTCAGGCCCTGACACTCGTAATCGCCGCCCTGGTCGGAGGCCTTTACGATTTCGCCATTGCAACCTTCGGACTCTGGAAGGAAATCGTTTCGACACGAATCCTCCCCTTTGGAACTCTCATTGCTGACAAGGTCAAGATTGTCTGCAAGGTTAATGCCGGTGCCGCCGTTATGGGCCTGGGGTACATCATCGGACTTCGGTATTCTCTGATCATCTGCAGCGGAAGCTTTCTCTCATGGTTTGTCCTGATTCCCCTCGTCTATTTCTTTCATCCCACCTTCGGGGAGACAGTATTCCACGGTGCAAGCGGGATCGGAGCCATGTCCGCGGAAGAAATCTTTGCCCAGTACGTTCGTCATATCGGAATCGGCGGGATCGCGGCGGCCGGGATTATCGGGATCATAAAAAACGGGAAGATCATCGTTTCCGCTTTTACGCTGGGTTTCAAACAGATCTTTTCCAAGAGTGAAGCCGATATTTCGGAGCGGACGGACCGGGATATGCCCATGGGTGCCGTGGTTTCACTGATCATCGTATCCGTTATCGCGGTCTTTGTCTTCTTCGGCACGATGGTTGTCGAGTCATGGACCTACGCGGTGGCCGCTCTTCTGGTTGCCATCGTGATCTCCTTTCTCTTCACCACGGTTGCTGCCCGGGCCATTGCCATCGTAGGCGTCAATCCCGTGTCGGGCATGACCCTCATGACGCTTATCATTTCCTCGTTCATTCTCTACCAGATCGGCCTGACGGGGCCTGAAGGCATGCTGGCCGCCCTGATCATAGGAACAGTAGTATGTACCTCTCTTTCCATGTCCGGTGGATTTATCACCGATCTGAAGATCGGGTACTGGCTCGGTTCCACTCCCTACCATCAGGAGCGGTATAAATTCCTGGGAACGCTGATTGCCTCCGCCTGCGTGGGCATCGTCATGCTCCTTCTCAACAATGTGTACGGATTTGTTGCCACGGATGCCCATCCCACCCCTCTTGCCGCACCGCAGGCCAACGCCATGGCTGCCGTTCTTACCGCCATGTTTCAATCTTCCGCAGCCCCCTGGTATCTCTACCTCTTCGGAATTGTCCTGGCCATCGTACTTGAATTTGTCGGCATTCCCCCGCTTGCCTTTGCCCTGGGAATGTACCTTCCCATCGAACTCAATACTCCCCTCCTGATAGGCGGCTTCGTCGCATACCGGGTCGGAAAGAGCACATCGGACGAAGAGCTTTCCAAAGTAAGGAAGGACAAGGGCACCCTCATCGCTTCGGGATTTATCGCCGGAGGATCGGTGATGGGTGTCGCAAGCGCCGTCCTGGCCTTCTTTTTCGGTCAGCAGTTTCATCTCGGAATCGGGGAAACGGTATTCGGAGAGTGGCTGAGCCTCATCTTCTTTATCGGTCTCTGTCTCTTCCTCTACGGGTACTCCCGAACCGCAAAGAAGGCGGTATAATCGCAGCCATGGATAGCGAAGAACTGACTAAACTGAAGGATCTCGCGCGCCAGGTTCGAATCTGGTCCCTCAAGGCGACAACACGCGCCGGTTCGGGACATCCGGGTGGATCCCTTTCTATCGCGGAGATCCTGGTGGATCTTTACTTTCGAAATCTCCGTCACAATCCCTCCGATCCTGCCTGGGCGGACCGGGACCGGTTCATCCTTTCCAAGGGGCACGGTGTCCCGGCTCTTTACGCAGCCATGGGGCTGAGCGGTTATTTCCCGATCGAGAATATGATGTCCCTTCGAAATCTGGGGTCCCCCTTTCAGGGTCATCCGGATCGAAGGTTTATCTCCGCCCTGGAGGCCTCTACGGGATCCCTGGGCCAGGGACTTTCTATTGGAATCGGGGTGGCCCTGGCGGCCCGGCTTTCTCAATCGGAACACCATACGTATGTTCTCCTGGGAGACGGCGAGTGTCAGGAAGGCCAGATCTGGGAAGCGGCCATGTTCGCTGGATTCCATAAACTTGGAAACCTCACAGCCATCGTCGATTTCAACAAGTACCAGCTGGACGATGCAACCTCCCACATTCTTGAGCTTGAACCCTTTGCGGCCAAATGGGAGGCCTGCAACTGGACCGCACTCCGTATCGACGGCCACGATCTGGAAGCCGTCGATACAGCCATGATCCAGGCCCGCGAAGATGGAAAGCCAACGGTCATCATCGCGGATACGGTCAAGGGCAAAGGGGTCTCCTTCGTTGAGGGAAACAATGACTACCATGGAAAGGCTCTGACACCTGCCGAACTGGAACGGGCTCTGGGAGAACTGGGAGGTACACCATGACAAAGCGTACGATGGGGAAGGCGACCCGGGTCGCCTACGGGGAAACCCTGGTAGAACTGGGGCGAACCCATCCCGGAATCATCGCCATGGACGCCGATCTGTCCAAATCGACACAATCCGCCCTTTTCGGGAATGCCTATCCCGATCGGTTTTTCAACGTAGGAATCGCCGAAGCCAATATGGCCGGCATCGCCGCCGGGTTTGCTTTGAGCGGTTATCTTCCCTTTGTCTCCTCCTTTGCAGGCTTTCTGATCAACAAGAGTTTTGATCAGATGCGCGTCTCCATTGCCTACCCGGGTCTGAACGTAAAGTTTGCCGGTTCCCACGGAGGTATTTCCATCGGCGAGGATGGCCCCTCGCAGATGGCGATTGAAGATCTTGCCCTCACTCTTTCCCTGCCGGGATTCACCGTAGTGGTTCCCGCCGACGAGCATGCGGCCCGAAAACTGGTACGCCAGGTTGCGGAAGATCCCCACCCCGCCTACATTCGACTGTGCAGGCCCCCGGCACCCGTTTTGTACGATCCGGGCACACCGATTACCCTGGGAAAGGCCCACGTGGTTCGGGAGGGTAGCGATGTTTCCATCTTCGCGATCGGCCTGCTGGTGGCCGAAGCCCTGGATGCCGCGGAAGAACTCCAGAAGGAAGGAATCTCTGCCGAGGTGATCGACCTTCATACCCTGCGTCCCCTGGACCGTGACGGGATTCTCCGGTCGGTAAAGAAAACCGGACGGGTGGTAACCGCCGAGGAACATCTCCTGACCGCGGGGCTCTCCTCCGAAGTCGGGCGGATTCTTGGCGAGCATTATCCGGTTCCCGTCCGAAATGTCGGTCTTCAAAACACCTATGCCCAATCCGGGGCTCCCATGCAGCTCCTGGAGCACTACGGCCTCACCTGTCCGGCCATCCTGGAAGCCGCACGATCTCTGTTCTGAACATCGACGGCTCCTTTCCGTAAGATCCATCCATGCAGGGGGAACTTGCCGCTCTGACTGCCGCGTTCCTGTGGGCCTGGACTGCCACCTTCTTCACGGTGGCATCCCGACACATCGGTTCCTTTGCCGTCAACGTCTACCGGATTCCCCTCGGGCTCCTTCTGCTGGCTCTTACCTATTTCCTGGCAAACGGATCTCTTTTGGTGACGCCATACCAGGTTCTCATGCTCTCCCTGAGCGGAATCGTGGGTCTGGCCATTGGAGATGCCTTTCTCTTTGAAGCGTTTGTACTCATCGGACCCCGTCTTACGATGCTGATTTACACGATGTCCCCCGCCATGACGGCAGTGATTGCCTTCCTGTTCCTTTCCGAGCGGATGGGACTCATGGCCCTTGGCGGTATGGCTGTCATCATGATCGGGATTCTCTGGGTTCTCATGGATCGTAATCCGGGCGTGCGACAGGCGAATGTTCGGGGCGTCCTGTACGGCCTCCTGGGAAGCCTCGGCCAGGCAATCGGGCTTGTCCTGGCCAAATCCGCCCTGGACACGGGGATCGACGCCCTCTATGCCACGATCATCCGTATGGCAGCCGCGACCCTGGCCATGGGCCTGGTGGTTCTGGTATACCGAAATCCTGGAACGCTGTCTATCCTTCGGGATAAACGCAGAGCGATTCTGCCCCTGGTTGGCGGAGTAATCTGCGGCCCCTATCTGGGTGTATGGCTGTCTCAGGTTGCCATCAAGCTGACTCTTACCGGCATTGCCGCAACACTCATGGCCATGGTACCGGTCATCATCATACCCATCTCTGCCGTTGTCGAGAAGGAGCGCATTACGGTTCGAGCCATACTGGGGGCCCTTGTGGCCATTGCAGGGGTTACCCTTCTTTTCATGCGTTAAGCCAATCTCATCCCGGGAATAGACCCCGGCGTATGAATGTTCTGATAAAAGAATTTAATTCCCTGAGGATAACCGGGGCGCCTCCCGAAGCTTGAAAGAATCCTTTCAGGCTTCTTTTTTTCTGCCCAACCCTCCAACGTAAAAAGCACAGGACTTGACAAAACGGATGATACGGCCTATTATATATAGGAGTCCTAATTATGAATACGGAAACCAGACCCGCCCTCGATCCTTTGTCAATGGAAGTTCCTTCCATGACGACCGATATTTCTGTCGGCAGAGACATTGATGTCCTGGCAAAATTCATTCAGATTTACTGCAGGGATCTGCACACGGAAAAGAACCGGGAACGGTTTCTCGCCCGGGGAAGGCTTGCACTCTACTTCAGACACCATAATCTTCACCTCTGTGAAGACTGCAGCAGGCTCCTTCTCCACGGTGCGGCAAAACGAATGATGTGTTCACTGGACCCAAAACCGCGATGCAAGAAGTGTCCCATGCCCTGCTACCGTCCCGGTTACCGGGAATCCATCCGGGAGGTCATGCGTTATGCCGGAAGGAAGATGATCCTTACGGGAAGAGTTGACCTGCTGTACAAATTCCTTTTGTAAAAAGGGAGGAAAACCAATGTCCCATCCAACGTTTGAATCGGGAAGCGTGGTCTCTCAAACCTCCGATCTTATCCAGGTTCAGCCCAGCACGATCGTAAGTCGAACGATCATTAAGAAACAGTCGGGAACCGTCACGCTCTTTGCCTTTGATCAGGGACAGGAGCTCAGTGAGCACACAGCTCCCTTCGATGCTCTTGTACACGTCCTTGAGGGAACCGCGGAGGTCATCATTTCCGGAACCGCCCATACCGTAACCCCGGGAGAGAGCATCCTGATGCCTGCCCATGCGCCCCACGCTCTCCGGGCCATCACGGCCTTCAAGATGCTTCTGGCCATGGTGCGGGTCTGACGGGAGATAATCGATGAGTGAACTCCTGGAAAACGCAGCAGCACGGAAGGCCATTCTGAAGGAGATGATCCTCAAGCTTCATCAGGGAGACACGGCGGATGCCGTGCGGTCCCGGCTGATCCAGACCCTGGGCTCGGTACCGTACGCCGAAGTTGTAGAAGTTGAGCAGGAACTCATGAATGAAGGGCTTCCGCGGGAAGAGATCCTGAAACTCTGTGACCTCCATTCCCAGGCCATGAAGGGAGCCCTGGATCTTTCTTCCGCAAAACCGATCCCACCGGGACATCCCGTCCATACCTTTATCGAGGAAAACAGGGCCCTTTCGTGGGAGATCGGGGAAGCGGAAAAGGTCGCAGCCACCCTCTCCACTCTGGACGACGGGTCTGAGGCCTCGGACCTCATGATGTCACTCCGCCGCCACCTGCATGCCCTCACCGATGTGGATAAACATTACCGCCGAAAGGAGAACCTTCTCTTTCCGTACCTGGAATCCAGGGGGATCGAAGGCCCGCCGACGGTGATGTGGGGAAAGGATGATGAAATCCGTTCGTTGATGAAGGATGCCCTTGCGGTCTTTGAAACCACCGACACCTTTACGGTCGGGGAAGCGAAAATTGTTTTTGAATCGCTCTTTTCTCCCCTCTTTTCCGCGATTTCAGAAATGATCTACAAGGAAGAGCATATTCTCTTCCCGATGTGCATGGACACCCTGAATGATTCCGAGTGGATGGCCATCGCCGATCAGAGTCTCGAGATCGGATTCTGCCTCTATGACCCGACTATCCAATGGAAGCCCGAGGGCGTGACTCTGAAAGAGAAGGAGCAGACCGGAGAGCCTGCCGACCGCGTCCGCCTGCCCAGCGGATCGATGACACCCGGTGAGCTGACCGCCATTCTGAATACGATCCCCTTTGATCTTACCTTTGTGGATGCCGAAGACACCGTCCGTTACTTTACCCAGGGCAGGGAGCGAATCTTCGATCGAAACCGCGCCATTCTGGGCCGAAAGGTCCAGCTCTGCCATCCGCCATCCAGCGTTCATATCGTCGAACGCATCCTGAGTGACTTCAAAGCGGGAAGGGAGGATCAGGCATCGTTCTGGATTGAGCTCAAAGGAAAATTCATCATGATCCAGTATTTCGCCCTGCGCGATGAGCCGGGCAACTACCTTGGGACCCTGGAAGTCTCCCAGGATCTGACCAGCCGCAGAGCTCTTACCGGAGAACGACGGTTGCTGAAGTACGGAGATCCCGAAGGATCTTCACTGTGACGGCATCCCAGAATCCTCCCCCCATTACTCCCGAGATGAAGGTTGCCATGCTGCTGGAACACTATCCCGATCTTGAAGAGACGCTTCTTTCCCTTTCCCCCGCTTTTTCGAAACTCACGAGCCCGGTTCTCCGCAAAACTCTGACAAGGATCACTTCTCTCGCCCAGGCCGCACGTGTGGGAGGTCTCGACCCCGGTTTTCTGGTCCGGGAACTCAGGGCCCGGGCCGCTCAATCTCCTCTCCCGGACCTCCCCGAGTCCCGCGAAAACGAATCGCTGCCCCCATGGGCGTCCGAAGCAAAACCCGAAATCATTCTGGACGGCCGCCCTCTCCTAGAGGAGGGAATCCATCCCCTGGCCGCCGTGATGGATCAACTGAAGAATCTGAAACCCGGCGATGTCTTTCTTCTCCTGACCCCCTTTGTCCCTGCTCCCCTTATCGACAAGGCCCGGGAACGCGGTTTTGAAGCCTGCGTGGATACCGAAAATTCAGAGGAAATTCGAACCTATTTCCGCCACCAGCCCTGATCACGGGACATTTGAGTCCTTACCGGGTCTACGCTACAATAAACAGTTATGTTTATCCGGCGAGGATATTCCATCGTTTTCACCGGATTGATTCTAATCATTTCTCAGAGCCCGTCCCCTCTCATCGGCGAGACGGGCCCGGGATCTCAGGCCCGATGGATTACTGAAACTGCAGACGCGACACCGGGGAGCGGCAATTATGCTTCCCTGGCGGTAGATGCCGAAGGCTTCGTTCACATCGCATCGTTTCAATGGCTGTATGACGAACCGGCCGGGGATGGTAATGTACCTTACGGGAACCTTCTCTATACAACCAATCAGAGTGGAACGTGGCAGTCCCTGGTCCTCGAAGAGGGAGCCGGGATGACGCCCCGGATTGCCATTGACGGTACGGGAGCCGTCCACATTGTTCACACCCGCCTCGGATTCTCTTCACCCTCAACCCTGCTGAACCTCCTCTACACAACGAATGGGTCCGGAGCCTGGATCACTACCGCCATTCAATCCGGAACGGTGAAGGGAGCCGATGCTTCCATTGCCGTGGATCGAAACGGATTTGTCCACATCTGCTGCAGCAACGAAGAGGGAACCGGATCACCTTCCGGACCCTCAGGGGGCCTCCGCTACGTGACCAACAGCACAGGAATCTGGACGTGGCAGGATGTCGACCCCGATCCCCATGCAGGGCATGACACCGACATCGCTGTCGATCCGTGGGGTTCCGTTCACATCAGCTATCTCAACTCCGAGGCCGGCCTGGGCTACGCCACCAATCGGCAGGGATTCTGGGAACATACGATTCTGGACTCCACGCCCAACGTGGGTTGGAATACGTCCATCGGTACCGATTGCCGGGGCAGAGTCCATATCAGCTATTCCGATCCCGGTCCCATTCTGGACCCGCCGGGCCAGGGAAGGCTGATGCATGTTTCCAATGATTCCGGGGAGTGGATTACGGAAGTCGTGGATGATTCCGGTGCGGGGTACTATACGGGGTTGGATATCGATGATGCGGGCGCGGTTCGCATTGCCTACCTTGAGATTCTTCCCCAGGGAGGCCAGTTGAACCTCGCGACCCTGCAGTGGGGAACCTGGCACCTGGAGACTGTGTCCACAGCAGAGTCTCCGGGAGATGCGGTGGGGATCTACTGTGCCATCGACCTGGACCGGGAAGAAAAACCCCACATCTGCCACTATGACTATGCCAATCAGACCCTTCTGTACACAACCGACCGGTCCAGGATCGCCCTGACCCCGGATCTTCCCTCACCCAGGCTCTGCCGTAAGCCTCCCCATTCCCGAACTGACAACTCTCCTCCTGAGAGCCTGGTTTCCGATTTCTCCAACCTCCGCCCGTTGAAGAATATCAATTCCCCCTGTCCAGAGGACGCCATCGAAATTTCCGCGGACGGGTCCACACTGTACTATATGTTTGCCCGGGACTTCGACAGCCGGCTGTGTACACAACGTCTCCTCTCGTTTCCCAGCGGTACCCACGTCTCCCGTCGACAGGGAAACCCGGACACCTTTGTCTATTCGAACTTTTTTGATCTGGGAAAGGGTATCGATTATTCCTTCGATGCAGAATTGAGCTTCTCTCCTGATGGATCCACCGTCTATTTTCATTCCCTTCGGGCAACCAATACGGGATTCCAGCAGGATCCGCCGACAGAAGACTTTCTGGATATCTACACCGCTCCGATCATCGACGGCATACCGGGACCCGCCGTCAATCTGGGTCCTCCGATCAACTCACCCTATCCGGACGGAGAACATGCGATCCATCCGGATGGCGTCACGCTCTATTTCACATCCCTGCGACCGGCCGGTCTGGGAGGCTCCAACATCTGGTCTTCCACACGGATCGACGGAACATGGTCGGATCCGCTTCTCCTTTCCCCCCCCATTAACTCCGACAGCAATGACCTTCAGCCCTTCTTCGCGGAGGGAGGCCAGGTTCTCTTTTTTGTCTCCGACCGGGACGGAGGAAACGCAATCTATCGATCCGAATGGTCTCCGTCAGGATGGGGAATCCCGGAGGTTGTGATACGGGGGAATGTGGGGGAACCATCCCTGACAGCGGACGGCATGCACCTCTACTTCGTTCATGTGCTCATCGACGAAGAAGGCATTTTCGATTCCGACATCTGGGTTGCAGACCACATCGGGATATTCACCCGCTGATGATTTATAACCTCAAATCGTATGGTTTACAGTTCATAGCCAGCGTCGAACGGACGACCGGTATAGATCCCACTTCTCTCCGAAGATTGTGGACAGATTGTTTTCCTCCACCCGAACAAATGTCAGATCCAGAAAAACCATGAAGAGAGGCACAACAATCAACGGTGCGAGGGAGCCGAGCAGAACGCCCAGTCCCAGAAGGATCAAAACAAAGCCAAGATACATGGGGTGCCGGGTGATCTGGAAAACTCCTGATGTAATCAGTGTGGTCGGTTTTTCATTCGGTTTAACGGTTGTTCCGGCCCGTTTCAAGGCTTGATCTGCCAGCAGGTTGACACCCACTCCCAGAAACAGCGGGAAGAAACCGGTCCACGACCAGGGGCCATGAAGAATATGAAGGACTGGAAAAATAAAATGAAGCCAGACCATGAGCAGAATAGCTCCAAAGAGGAATACGGGCGGATGGAATACCGGAAGCCTGCGTTGTGTCCGACTCACGATTCCTTTCCCCGTTGATTCTGTTGTTGGGACAACCTTTCGTACACCATTTCTACCATTACTTTCCCTGATGAATAAAGTCACCAATGCGCCGGGCACGTTCCATCTCTTCCTGTGTCAGGGGCCCCATTTCCAGGGCCTGGATCCCTTCTTCAAACTCCTGCGCACTCCTGGGTCCCATCATGCAGAGATCCACTGCGGGGTGAGAAATGGCAAAACGGTAACAGTCCGCCGCGGTAAGAGGTTTCTCTCCCGGGGGCATCTTCCGGGGATTGAGCAGCTTTCCCCATCGGGTCGCCGTATAGGCCATGATCCCGGGCCGCTGTTTTTCAGCAAGATGGGGGAAAATCTCTTCTTCCGCACCCCGGTGGGCGGCGTTGTAGCGAACCATGAAGATATCAATGATGGAGCCATCCTGGTCAGCCATCTTTCCAAAAAACTTCCGATTATGGCCCGACATGGCTACAGATTTCACTACACCCTCTTTTTTTAGTGTTTCGACCCCCTTCAGGACACCCGTTGCCGGCATACGGTTATGCCAGCCCAGAAGGAGAATATCCGCAACGTCGAAACCAAGGGCATCGAGACCCTTTCGTACCGATCGTTCCACAGTCCATCCAAGATGATCGTAGGATTGCAGAATGAGAACCAGTTCTTTTCTGTGATTCCGCCCCAGGCTTTTTAGCGCTTCCCCCATCCCTTTCCGTCTCAGCGATCCCCAGTAAAACGTGTTGATATTGTGAACAAAGAAGGCCTTTTCGACCGATTCCCGGGGCACACCATATCCTCCGGACAGACCGAGCCGGCTCACGGAGAGGCCGCTTCGGCCCAATGTTCGTTTTTCAGTGAAGGTCAATCTTGCCTCCTGCTATCATCTCGCTGTGAAATCCATACCATCGCTCAAGAATCAACCGTCCATCCTGCGAAAAATCCATACGCCCGTGAGAAAGAAAACCGCACCCACACCGAGGAGTATGGAACAGGGGAAGGCAATTTCGGTAAAAGAAAAACCTCGCCAGATCGCGCCCTCGGTTGCCAGGATCGCCCACTTGATGGGGCTGAGACTGCTCAGTCCCTTCATCCAGGAAGGCATCACCATGAGAGGAACCATCCCACCTCCAAACATGGCCATGGCAAGAAGAAGGGCCCAACCGGTACCGCCCACAGCCTGTTCGGTCTTTCCCAATACGGAGATAAACATCATGATTCCCACAAAACAGAGAGAGGTACAGACGATGGCAAGGGCCAGGAGAGCCGGGCTCATGATCCGTATGTGAAAGATCAGCTTTCCCACAAGAAGGAGAAAGACGATGACGGAAAGGCTGGCCAGAAAACAGGCCAGAGCCTTTCCCCCCAGGATGTGGGCCCGGGAGATAGGGGCCATTCTCAGCCGTAGAAAGGTACCTCGAGTTCTCTCTACGACAATGGAAATCGCGAACGCCGCGACACATCCGATGAGGGCCCATGCGATGGATTGAGGAAAGGTCAGTTCCCACGAGCTCCTGGGGCCTTCCGACTCCCGAACGACATCGACCTTTTCCACGGCAACTCCCCCCATGGCGGGTCCCGAAGCGTAAACATCCTCATCCACGTCTGTCAGAAAGGTGTCCAGCGAAGTGATAAAGGTGGAAAAGACCTTTTTTTGCGCCGGGTCCAGCTTGTCATCCCCATCGATTTCCTCAGGGATCCCGCTGATTCTCTCCTTCAGCCTGGCAGGGTTGGAATAGATCGAAAAGAGCGTCTCATAATAGGCCTGGTTCAGAAGTCCTTCCAGATACCCGGCCTCCGCTTTGCGGGCAGGATCGATGCCCACCTGGAGAAGGGAGCCTCCCCCGGAAAAAAAGGGATCGGCATTTCCGAATCCTTTTTTCACAATCAGAAAGGCAACCAGCTTTCCCTTTCGAACCTGATCTTTTGCCTCTTCGATGGAAATTTCCCGGACATCCAGAGCCGCGGAAGATTTCAGCTTTTCGGTAAAGGCGAGGGATGCCTCCGAGCCGTCTTCATCCACAACGGCCACGGACATGGATGCCGTATTTCCACCTCCTCCCGAGAAGATGGCGCCAAAGAAGATCGCCATGAGAAGGGGGAAGACGAGAACCCAGAAAAGGCCGAACTTGTCTCGCCACAGGAGACGGAGATCTTTCAACGCAAGGGTGAGAAGAGTTTTCATTGGTCCCTCAACCTCCTTCCCGTGAGATTCAGAAAGACATTTTCAAGGTCCGCCGCATGGATTTTGAGATTTAAAAAGGAGAGGCCCGTACGCCCAAGATCGGCCACCGATTCCAGAGGGCTCTCGGTCTCAATCCTAAGAAGCGATCCGTTCAGGCTCCCGGGAAGGCTTTCCGGTTTGTCAGGTATCGAATCAAGCTCGACTTCCACTACGGAGGGGCCCCCATGGGCCCGGATCAGCCCATCAACGGTGTCCATCGCGAGAATTTCTCCGTGATCCATGATGGCTACGCGGTCGCAGAGTCGCTGAGCTTCCTCCATGTAGTGCGTCGTATAGAGAATGGTGCGGCCTTCGGCCCGTAGTTTTTCAATATTATCAAAAAGGAGGTTCCGGGATTGCGGATCCACCCCCACAGTCGGCTCATCCAGGAGAAGAATCGGAGGATCGTGAAGGAGGGCCGTGACCAGGTTCAATCTCCGCTTCATCCCCCCCGAATAGTGGACGACCCGATCTCCTTTTCGTTCCGTGAGACCCGCGAAGTCCAGGGCCCAGCGGACCCGCTCGGAAAGCAGCTTTCCCGAAAGATGGTAGAGGCGGCCAAAAAAGAGGAGATTCTCTTCCCCGGTCAATTCCTCGTACAGGGAGAGGGACTGAGGGCAGATTCCAAAGCTCCGGCGCACCTCCGGCCGGGTCGGGTCGTCGGAGCCGTCGACCCGGATCGAACCGCTGTCGGGAGTCAGGATTCCGACAAGGAGGTTAATCGTTGTCGTCTTCCCGGCACCGTTGGGACCCAGTAGGCCAAAGGTCTCTCCCTTCTTGATCTCATAAGAGACACCCTTTACGGCTTCAACTCCGTTAAAAGATTTTTTCAGTTCTTGTATTGAAATCGCGGATTCATCCATAGAGGGTTTGTACCACGCCGGGATGGAGGTGTCAAACCAACAGGAATATCTTGATCAGATCGGTCACCTCGAATAATCGAAATTACTCTTTTTCTCAACAAAGAGTAAATCTCCATCTTTGACCAGACCGATACCGTGAGCATAGTATTTGTACTCTTCTTCCCCGGGATTTAAAGCGGATCCTTCCCTGATTTTGATACAGCGGGTAAAGGTCTTATTGGGTGTTTCCACAGTTTCATTGGTACTGACGACCTCCGCCCGGTCCATGGCGATTCCGGGTGCGATTTCCTGGTAGTACTTCATCCCAACCAGGGCATCCCAGGGCATGATCAGCCCGGGCCTGGCCCCATTCTCTCCGGCACGCCATGATCCCTCATGACTTACGATTTTTCCATCCCGATAAATGTCTACATCTTCTCCAAAGTAATAGATATCCATGGATTCCCAGCAGTACGAATAATAGTTCCTGGAAACCTCCACAAGGTTGCCATCTTTCCACTCGCGTTCCTCGACAACACGGGTCTCGAACGGACCAATTTTTACAATTTTGCGAAGAGGTGTGATCTCAAGCCTTTCCTCGTCGCTGGCCAGAACCAGAATAGTCCCGGGTTCCAGGTCAAGATAGCGATTTCTTTTCCCGGGGAACATATGACACTTCGACAGATCAAACTCGTACTGATAACCCCCAGCTTTCAGATCGACGGTTATGGGGGCAGGTTTTTTAACTTCAGACTGCAGGGGTTCTTCCCTATCATCTTTACTATCGGCATCAAACGGTTCAGGAGATTGTATTTTTTTCAATTCCTCCGTTTCAGCTCCAGAGGGAATCATGGCGTCAATCGTTAACACTTCTCCCGTCTCCAGGGGAACGATGGTTTCCTCCACCAGAAGAAGATGATCCTCCACCATCGCAAGATAGTGGAAGGAGTTGGAATCATCAAAGGAATTTTCGCTTCCCATAAGAATACGTGAATAGGTTTTTCCCGACCTGCCGTCGAGATTCATGGTCAGGGTCTGATATTTTGTCAAGTCCGGAATCGGAGGGCTGGAGCGGAGATCATTGGGCCGGTCAGAAATCCGTACTTCCCTGAAAAGAACGTGACGGCCGTCGGGACTGAATTCCGGCTGATTGACCTGCTGGAATTCCTGTATCACCTTTCCGTCCATAACCAGGACACTCTCCCTTCCCTTCCGGGCCGTGTAGAGGGAATGGTTACATCCGGGTGGAAAGATCCCTTGTAACTCGTCATTTCTTGTGCTTCTCAAGATACCTGCTCCTTCTTCTACCTGAAACGGGGGCAAGATCATGATTTGATCGAAAGTCGGATGGACCGTGTCACCGACAACAAGATAGGAACCATGAAATCCCCTGACCCTGGTGGCCAGAATGTTTCCTTCTTCACAGAATGCCGCAGTTACACTGATACCTTCGGCCTGAAATACCGGGTCACCATTTACAAGTACGACCCAGGTACGATCGGGACCCTGAACCGGACAAGCAATGTTTTTCCCGTCCGAACTGAAGGCGGGTGAGCCGGCATCGAGATAGGGACCCCATGTTGTTTCATCAATAATAACAAAGGTATTTTGTTCATCATTTTTTGCAACATAGGCAAGCCGGGTTCCGTCCGGACTGAACTGAAGGTTTTGGATCTGTTTCCAGGGTTTCCCTTTCTTCCCATCTATGACCGCCCTGTAACCTTCAGAATCGAGCCCGGCATAGGCAATGTGCCGACTATCCGGGCTGAATATAATTTCAGTGATATTTCGATATGACTCTCCAATTTCTCCATCTACAACAAAATTCAACCCACTGTCTTTGTCAATGACATAGGCAAAACGAGTTCCATCGGGACTGAACTGATGCGAACCGATAACAATTTGACCGTAGATTTTTTGTGTGACGCCATCCAGCACATAAAAGGACTGTGTTTCCCCTTTCGCAATAAAAGCCAGATGCTGACTATCCTGGCTGAAAACTGGAATCATCACTTTTGAATAAGGTCCATATGTATTATCAGAAGTGACCAGGTAGGATCCATCTCCCGTTTCCGCGCTGTAGGCCCATCGGGTACCATCCCGGCTGAAGACCGGAAGGGACACTTTTTTGTACCCGTCCTGCTTCACCCCGTCCATGACAACATGCCAGCCAAGTAATCCACGCACTATATAGGTAAGATGTTGACTGTCGGGACTGTATCGAAAGGTGCCCCCGAGGGGTCCACCACGGGAAGGAGAGAAAAGCTTCATATAGCTGTCCACATGGATACCGTCGACAACAACGCCAACTTTAAGTCCATCCTTTACTGCAACCGCCATGTGCCTGCCGTCTGGACTCACACACAGGGAAGCCGGATAACTTGAAGCTGTATCTATCTTACCCATAAAGGTTTCCACAACATGACGACCATGTATATCGTACGAAATTTCCACTTTTTCCACCGAACCCTTAATAGCGTTGGCGCCGCAGCCCAGGCACAGGAAAAAGGATAGAATTACCCAGAGAAGGATTTGTAGTTGGATCGATAAAATAGTTTTCATTGACGTAAACCCCCAACTTTTTCAACCTGATTCTTTTCTTATTACGATACCCCATCGACATCTAACCAGAAAAGATTATGAATTCCAGGGACGTTACCATCCTACCATCCAATGCAAGGAATTCCAGGTCTTCAATTAAACCGCTGTTCTATTCCGGGAGAAAGGGTTCGACGTTCTGGATGTCGTATCCCCGGACCAGGATGAACTGCCGAACGGTTCGTCCTCCAGTAACGATGTCCAGGTACTCGGGAGGATCGGTCCGCTCGCAGATTTCCGAGGCATACTTGATGATGTCGTCCCTTGTGGAATAGAACAGGACATCTTTCCCGGCAAGGTTCAGGTGCTCCTGCCAGTAGAGATAGCTCAGACCGTGCCGCCCTCCCCTCGATCGGATGAGCAGAGGAGAGAGGCTTCCGCCGGAACGGTACCCGGCGAGGGAAACAAGGGAATACGAGGTTGAGGCGGTTAATACTTCAGGAGGTTCCTGCTTCAGACGATCCGCAAGCCTCTGGTACCCGAAAAAGTTTCCCGCAATTTTGGAGGGAATGGAGTGGGTTCGGGCCAGGAGTCCGGGGGCGAAGACAGGGACCATGGCAAGGAGAATGATAAGACATGCCGGGATAAGTGACCCGACGACCTGCCGCTTCGTAAGGGGCCGGTCAAGGGTAATCAGGAGGGCCAGAGGGAAAAATCCCGGAGCAATCCAGTGGGCCCCGGCATGGTCTCGAAATGCAACCAGTCCAAAGAAAGCGATCGGAATGAATCCTGCGAGAAATACGATTCGTCGGCAGGGTTCTTCCCACCAGGATCTCCAGAGTCTGACGATCCGGCCAACGGCGAGAACGGGAAGAACCGGGCCCAGAAGGAGAAGTTGTGCGGCCCAGAATTCAAAAAAGTGACCGATCCCTGCGGAAGCTCCTTCGTGGCGGCCGACAAGCTGAAACGCGATGTTGTTAAAGTGGTGATGCCCGGCCCAGATCCATACCGGGGCTGTCAGAAGGAGAGAAAAGGCAGCTCCATGGAAAACATAGACCGAGTTCCAAAATTTTCGGGGAATCAGAAATGCCAGGGGAAGGATCAGAACAATAGGAAACTTTGCCAGAAACCCAAGCCCGGTGGCCAGTCCGAAATGGATCCAGAACCGAGGGTCGCCGCGAAGGATGCGGACCAGGGCGTAGAGGGCCCAGAGCCAGCAGGGGATCAGGGCGCTGTCCGTAGACAGGTAGAACGATCCAAAGAAAAAGAGCGGGGTAAGCTGCAGGACCAGGTAAGCGGTCAGACCGTAACGAACGGTTCCGGAAAGCCGGAGGGAGAGTAAAAGTAAAAGATACCCCGAGAGAAAAGCAGCAAGGATGGGTAGGAACCGCAGGGCCAGGGACGTATTCCCCATAATGGGTCGGAACAAGGCCACGGCCCAGATCACAAGGGGAGGCTGATCGAAGTAAGACCAATCCATGTTCCGGGCACAATCCCAGTAGTATGCTTCGTCCCCGGAGACAGGAGTGACAAGTGCAAGGACAACCCGCAGAAGTGCAATAAGTGCGAGAATCATGATGGCACGTTTCATAGCCCGCGAATCCTTTCGATCGCATCCCTTTTTCCAATCACAACGAGCGTGGAATCGGATCCGAGAACCGTTGATGCATCAGGAAAGACGGCTTCCCCGTTTTCCCTCTTGATCAGAACGACCTCAACCTGGTACCGGGTTCGGAGAGCAAGATCTCCGATTGTGGAACCCTGGAATCGGTGGGGCACACGGATCGAGGAGAGAATGTAATCCACCGAAAGCGGATACTCGCTTATGAAGGAAGTGTCCGAGATTCCCTCCCTCACTTCGAAGGCCACATCATGTTTTAACAGTTCCCGGTTATACACTTCAATCGTGTCATTTTTACTGAGCGTTCCCAGAAAGATACCGTCTTCCCCGACAATGGGAAGTTCATCCTCTCCCCGTTTTGAAAAGAGACGCATGGCTCGATCGAGGGTATCCGCAGGGCTCAGGGTGACATCAGGTAAAAGGAGAAGGTCTTCCGCCACAAGGATGTGCTTGAGATCCTCCCATTCGGGGAGTACCTTTCGAAGGTGTTCAAAGTGAATCGTTCCGGCCAGGGTACCGTCATCGTTCCGGACAAAGACCGTATTTTCCCTTCGCTGGATAAAGGCCTGAATGATTTGATCAAAATTGGCATGCCGATGTAGCGTCAGGACCTGGGTCCGGGCAAATTCAAAGGCCGAGATATCCTTCAGGATGTTGATGTCTCTCCCTCGGTGGATATGGATGCCTTTCCGTACGAGCTTGAGCGTATAGATCGAAAATTTCTGGAGTCTTGTGGCAATGATGGTGCTGATAATACAGGAAACCATGAGAGGAAGAATAATTCGATAGTCGTTCGTTAATTCAAAGATGATCAGAATGGCCGAGATCGGTGCGTGAACCGTTCCCGCGACAAAGGCACCCATACCCACCAGGGCGTAGGCGCCCATCCAGGCGGTTTCATGGGGGAAAGCATGGTGGGCATAGGTTCCGACAACTCCACCGAGCATCGATCCCATGAAAAGGGATGGGGCAAAGATCCCCCCGGAGGCCCCGGACCCGACCGAAAGGGAGGTGGCCGCCATCTTTGCTGCCAGGATCCCCAGGAGAAGGATGCCTCCAAAATTGCCATGGAGGGCATGGTTGATCGTTTCGTAGCCCACACCATAGACCTGGGGAAATCCAAGAGCGATGATCCCGACGCAGGCACCCCCGATTGCAGTCCGGAGAATGGGGTGGATACGAAGCGAGTCAAAGATGTCCGCCGAAAAATAGACACTCTTGATAAAGAGGACCGCGGCCAGGCCCGCCAGCAATCCAAGGAGGGCATAGGGAATCATTTCATAGGCAGAGACAAGCTCATAGGCAGGAACTTCGAAGGCGGGAAAATCGCCAAAGGTGTGGCGGGACAGAATCGTGGCCGTCACCGAAGAGATCACGATGGGAGAAAAATGGGCCACGCCAAAATCTTCCAGAACCACTTCGACCGCAAAGAGAGCCCCTGCAATCGGCGCATTAAATGCGGCAGCAATCCCCGCGGCAGCTCCACAGCCGACCAGGGTTCTCAACCTCCCTCCAATGATCGACAGAGCCTGTCCCACGGCGGATCCAATGGCCGATCCAATGTGTACGATTGGTCCCTCACGGCCGACCGATCCGCCGGAAGCAATAGAGATGGCTGTGGAAACCATGTTTGTCAATACGACTTTCGGGCGAAGGACACCGCCTTTTCTCGCCACCGCCTCCATGACTTCAGGTACGCCGTGTCCCAGGACATCCCGGGCGAAGAGGTGAATAATCGCACCCACGATCAATCCGCCGGAAGCGGGAATGATGATCTTCATAAACCAGGGAATTTCCCGGATATACTCCAGGCTGGGGTTTGCTTCTCCAAAGAAAGGAACCTGAAATTCCTTGATCGCCAGGCGGAGAAGGATCGCCCCGGCACCGCTCAGCAGTCCAATGGCCACCGCGATAAAGATCATGTACATGTGTTCTGCGATGCCCAATCGCTGAAGGTTGAGCTTTGCTCCCTGAAAAAAGGAAGAAGATCGTTCCCTCAAGGATCCATCACCCCGTTCCCGGGATCTCTCATGAGCCTATCCTAACGGAAAACCCTCTTCTGGTCCAGAGAGAAATTACCAATCATTACTGTTTAATATAAAGAACTTGAGAGTTTCTCCAAATTAAGCCGGTATACCAGACCAAATGACAGGTCTATATGATATATTCATCGGATGTATCAATGGTTTTTATAGCTTTTACCCTGTGGGTCCTGGAGGATCTATGAAACGCAGTTTTATTACATGTATGGCACTTATTGCGCTTATCCCTTCCTTCCTTTTGGCCTATCCATTCTTTGACAATGCCGAATCGGGAACCGGCCAGTTTCTTCTGGATTCTCCGTGGGGTCTGACTAACTCAGCCAGCCATTCCCCCACCCACGCCTTCACCGACAGCCCCCTGAGCAATTACGCCAACGGAGTGGACCTCTCCCTCACCCAGGCGGCCGCGATGGACCTCTCCCTGGCCACGGATCCCGTTCTCTCCTTCTGGCACCGGTACACCCTGGAAGACGGGTATGATATTGCCCGGGTTGAAGTCTCCACAGATAACGGGGCCTCCTGGGATCCGGTACCCCTCGCCTCCTACACGGGAAGCATCAACTGGTCACGGGAGCAGTTGTCACTATCGGCCTACAACGGTCTTGCCAGCGTGACGCTTCGTTTCCGTCTGACTTCGGACGCGACGGTAAACATGGACGGATGGACGATCGACGATATCCGCGTGGATGAAGCTCCCTCCGCTGTATCTCTCAGCAATGGTTCAGTTACACCCACTACGGTGGCTCTCTCATGGACGGAGAGTTCGGCGTCTGACTTCTCTGCCTATCGGATTTACCGTTCGACTTCCGCCGGTTTCGACTGGCGGACCGCTACACTCGTGGAGACGATCACCGAAAAGACATCCACCTCGACGACCGACATCACGGCATCACCCAAGAGAACCTTCCACTACCGTGTCATGGTCCTCACAACGAACGAACTCCACAGCCTCTCCAACGAAATACAGGTAGTCACCCCCGCCGGGATCGATTTTCCCTTCCTTGACAACGGCGAGGCGGGAGCGGGTCTCTGGTCGCTGGGAAGCCCCTGGGCCCTTACAGAGGAGGGGGCGGAGAGCGGCACCTGGTCCTATAGTGACTCTCCTGGGGGAGACTATACCAACAGCATAACCTCTCAATCTATGGTCCTTGCCACATCCCTGGATCTCTCGACGTCGACGGCCCCTATCCTGGCCTTTCACCACATCTATGCCTTTCTGGCAGGTGACTTTGGTTTCGTGGAGGTTTCCACGAACGGCGGCAGTTCCTGGACGACTCTGCTGACGTTTACCAACAACACGGTGACCGAGTGGAGCCATGCCCAGGCAGACCTGACGCCCTACCGTACTCCCAATGTCATGATTCGCTTCAGGATCACCACGGACGCCTCCGGTACAGCCGACGGGTGGCACATCGACAACATCTCCGTCTCAGAGCAGCCCACCGTTGTTCCTTCTCCCTTCCTTTCCAACGTCACCTCCCACACCATTGACATGGCGTGGGATCAGAACACGGACGGCAACTTCAGCCACTATGCCATTCACCGTTCTACGGCCACAGGTGTTTCCGCAGCGAGTCCCCTGGCGGGAACAGTGGATCAACAGACCACAACCACCTTTACGGACCTGGGGCTTGCCCTCAACACGTGGTACTACTATCGCGTCTACGCTGTAAATCAGTATGGGGCCTACAGTCCCGACAGTGCCTCGGAATCCAGCACGAAGACGCTGAATAACCCCCTTCCCTTTTACGACAGCTTTGAGGGGGACCTGGATAACTGGTGGCTCACCGGAGGATGGTCTGCCACCGATGTCGTCTCCGCCCACGGCGGCACCTGGTGCCTTCAGGACAGCCCGGGTTTCTACACCGATTCATCCGACACCTCCGCCACCACTTCTGTTGATCTGACGGGCACGGCACGCCCGGTCCTCACCTTCTGGGACCGTTTCGCCTTCGAAACCAATAATGACTGGGGGGTTGTAGAGGTCAGCACCAACGGAACCACCTGGATCCGCCGTTACTCCGTCACCGGGACCCGGGATCCCTGGGCCCGCCAGCAGATCGACCTCTCCGAGTGGAAGGGGCAGCCCGATCTGAGAATCCGATTCGCCGTAAGAACGAACGGCTGCTGCGTTGTCGCAGACGGCTGGTACATCGACGATGTGGCCGTCGAGGACCTCGTCCTTCCCGTCTTCACACCTCCCTTCACCGAGGACTTCGAGTCCGGCCTGGGTAACTGGCTCCGGGCCCGATGGACCGAGGTCACCGATGATCCCCACGGCGGGACCACCTCCCTCCGATCCACCCCCGAGGGCAACACCTATCCCTCCACCCCCAACATGCTCGATCTGGCCGGGACCCTCGACCTCTCCTCCACCACCAGCCCCCAGATGACCTACTGGGTCCGGGGACATCTCGAATACCACACCTGGTTCCGGGTCTACGCCTCCACCAACGACGGCGTCTCCTGGGCCGAGGTCTCCGGGTCCCAGATCAACTACTACTGGAGGTACGACTCCACCTGGACCCGCTACCAGCTCGATCTCTCCACCTATAAGACCTATCCCAACCTCCGGCTGAGAATCCAGACCCATACCGACGGCAGCGGTGCCGACGAGGACATCTGGATCGACGATATCCGCATCGAAGATCTGCCGGCCAGTGTCGTCCTCGATCCGCCGGTTCCCCACCTTAAAACCATTGACCTCTCCTGGTCCGCCTCCGGCCTGGGAGACTTCTGGAAATATGAAGTCTATCGATCCACCAGCCCCAGCGTCAGCCTCTCCTCCACGAAGATCGGTGAATTCACCAACGTCAACACCCTCGCCATGACCGATACCGGTCTGGACATCGGGACGACTTACTACTACAAGGTCTTTGTCTACAACACCTACGGCACGACCACCCCTTCCAACGAGCGATCCGCGACAACTGTTTCCATCACGATTCCCTTTCTTGATCCAATGGAAAACCTCAATTCCTGGGTTGCCACCGGGACATGGGGTGTCACCGACGAGGCCGTTCACGGGGGAACATTCTCCGTTACCGACTCTCCCTTCGCCAATTACGCTGATTCATCCGACACCTCCATCGTCACGGCAGTTAATCTGATCGGAACCAACCGCCCGGTCCTCACCTTCTGGGATCGTTTCGCCTTCGAAACAAACGGAGACTGGGGGGTTGTGGAGGTCAGCACCAACGGAACCACCTGGATCCGCCGTTACTCCGTCACCGGAATCCGGGATCCCTGGGCCCGCCAGCAGATCGACCTCTCCGAGTGGAAGGGGCAGCCGAACCTCCGGATCCGTTTTGCCGTTCGGACCAACTCAAGTGTCGTTCCCTACGACGGCTGGTACATCGACGATGTGGCCGTTGAGGACCTCGTCCTTCCCGTCTTCACACCTCCCTTCACCGAGGACTTCGAGTCCGGCCTGGGTAACTGGCTCCGGGCCCGATGGACCGAGGTCACCGATGATCCCCACGGCGGGACCACCTCCCTCCGATCCACCCCCGAGGGCAACACCTATCCCTCCACCCCCAACATGCTCGATCTGGCCGGGACCCTCGACCTCTCCTCCACCACCAGCCCCCAGATGACCTACTGGGTCCGGGGACATCTCGAATACCACACCTGGTTCCGGGTCTACGCCTCCACCAACGACGGCGTCTCCTGGGCCGAGGTCTCCGGGTCCCAGATCAACTACTACTGGAGGTACGACTCCACCTGGACCCGCTACCAGCTCGATCTCTCCACCTATAAGACCTATCCCAACCTCCGGCTGAGAATCCAGACCCATACCGACGGCAGCGGTGCCGACGAGGACATCTGGATCGACGATATTCGCATCGAAGAAACACCTACTCCCGTTACCCTTTTCCCTCCCGACTCCGTCACCACGTCGACAATGCACATCGACTGGACCGAGTATGCAGGCGGAGATTTCAAGCAGTACGAACTCTACCGTCACACCTCTACGGGCGTGACCTTAAGCCACACTCTGATCGCCGTCATTACCGACCAGGGAACAACCGACTTCAGCGATACGGGGCTCCAGCTCCGCAGGACCTACTACTACAAAGTCTACGTAAGAAACATCTACGACACGATGACCCCCTCCAACGAGGCGTCAGCCACGACGCTTGGGTGGACGATGGGAGAGATCGACACCTTCGAGACCCCCAATGACCGATGGATCCTGGAAGGCGGATGGACTCGCCTCGCCGGGGTTGGATATGAAGGAAGCACAGCCCTCGTGGACTCCATCGGTGATTATCCTTCCTCATCCGACAGCCTCCCCCTGACAGCCACAACCGGTGTCGATCTCTCGACGTCGGTGTGGCCGATTCTGGTCTTCAAGGATCGTCATACTTTTGAACTGAACAACGACTGGGGTGTTGTTGAGGTTTCGACCAACCTTGGAGGAGGGTGGACCCGTGTTTATTCCGTCACGGGAACCCGGAACGAGTGGAGGGAAGCCAGAATCGACCTTAGCCCCTTTAAACCCGTTTCACAGGTGTGGATCCGTTTCCGTACCACGACGAATGGATGCTGCACAGTAGCGGACGGTTGGCTCCTGGACGATGTAACGATTATGGAGAACCCCCACGTCCCCATTGCCTATCCCTACCAGAACTCATTCGAAGAGGGACTGGTTGATTTTCTAAACAGCCACTGGTCCACGACAACCGACCAGCCGAAGGAGGGAGCCACGGCGGTAGTCTCCACACCGGGGATCAACCTCTACCCCTCCACCGAACTGTGGCTGAACCTTGCGGGAGAGATGGATTTGTCTTCTGCAACCAATCCATCCCTGCATTTCTGGGTACGTGGCCACCTGGGTTATCACACGTGGTTCCGGGTCCAGGTTTCCACCAATGGCGGGATTTCATGGTCTGAGATCGCGTCCTGCAACCTGAATTACTACTGGACCTCCGACACGACGTGGGTGAAGCTGACGGCCGACCTTTCCTCCTTCAGAGTTCCCGGCGTGCGCTTCCGCTTCCGGGCCAATACCGACGGCAGCGGTGCCGATGAAGAGATGGTTCTGGACGCTATTCGATTCGGGGAGCCGGAGCCCACAGCACCTCAGCTGTATGCACCGACAGAGGGAACCATCGTTAACGTCCTACGTCCTACGCTGGAAATTGTCAACGCCTTTGACCCGCAGTTCGATCCCCTCACCTACCGGTATGAGGTTTACAGCGACGGCACCCTGACCACGCTGGTGGCCCAGGTCCCGGCCGTGGCGGAGGGAAGCGGAATAACCGGCTGGACCCTGGATGTAAACCTGGCTGATAACGCGCAGTACTGGTGGAGGTGCCGGGCCAATGACGGAACGCTGGATGGTCCATGGATGGAGACGGCCTCGTTCTATGTACACGAGACGAATACGCCGCCATTGACCATTACGATCGCTGGCCCTCCCAACGGGGCTACACTATGGGGACCAGAGGGAGCGCTCTCCTGGTATCCGACAACCGACCCGGATGTAGGGGATACGATTGATTCGTACCATATTCAGGCTGACGACGATCCCTCATTTGCCTCGCCTGAAATCAACGATGAGACCCTTGTCCCTCCAGACATGCTTCTTCCCCAGCCAACTATAGCGATCGATCTCGGGTCCCTGGCAGGTTACTCCAACCTGAATTCAGAAATAAAATATTACTGGAGAATACGTGCAACGGACAGCAGGGGACTTTCTTCTGCATGGACGAACGGAACTCATAATTTTATCTTCATCCTGGATGCGAATGAGCCCGAAGCACTTTTCACATCACCAACCAATGGAGAGACAATAACGAATACCCCTGTGAGCCTGACAGGCACAGCCATCGACGATGGGGGCGTTAATTTTGTGGAGGTATCGACCAATGGAGGCACTTCCTGGGATCGGGCATCCGGTGTATCCCCCTGGTCTTCATCCTGGTCTGTAAACCAGAATGGTATCTATAACTTGTTGGCACGGGCCACTGACCAGTCCGGGAAAATACAATCTTCACCCGATTCTATTACCGTTACCGTGGCTATTCCTACTATTCCTGTCAACCTTCAGGCCGTTGCCGGAAACACCATTGCCTTTCTCCGATGGAATGCCGTCCCGCTTTCAAATGTCTTAGGATATAACGTTCATGTCTCCTCAACTTCCATGGGACCGTACCTGCAGGTCAATACACTCATGATTGAAGAGACGGAATACCTTGTAACAGGGTTAACAAATGGGGAATCTTACTATCTTACCGTTACCACGATTCTTGATGGTGAAGCGGAAAGCGGGTATGCGGAAGAAATTGAGGTCGTACCCAATGGTCCTGGTGATCCATCCATCATTTACGGCGTGCGTATTCTCAAAGCCCTCCCTGACGACGTGGAAATTCACTTCTACGAATCAACGACGGACCCGGGAACAGGCGTGGAACCCTGCGATCATTACAACGTCTATGGCGACCAAAACCCCGATTTCATCCCGGACATCCCGGGCCATACCAATCTGGTTACCTCGTCTTCAGGATCTCCTGCCTTTCATGGTGGTGCATTGAATGACGATCTAATCTGGTTCTACCGTATCACCGCCGTGGACAGCCTGGGAAATGAAAGCGATCCTGGCTCCTACACAAAACGAATTACCACTCACGAATTTTTACAACAAATACAAAAGGAGGCTATGAATTCAAACTTATCAAGAATTCGATGATCGGATCTTTACTGCTCTACGCAGAATGTAATGATCCAAAATCGACCCGTCAGGATTAAGAAGGTTCTATACTTTGGATTCTGTTTTCTAATAATCAATCCATTATGATTGAATATGCAATTATTAGAAATCGAAGAACACCTTTGCCTTACATTATTTCTTTTCAATTGTTGATTTTTAATTACCATGCATTCTGACAGAACTCATACGTTTCAACCAGATTCTGAATATGAAGAGACAAAACCTCTACCTACCGGGATCCGTATGGCCGATCGATTTGAACTGGTTCGTCCTCTGGGACGCGGCGGAATGGGTGAAGTTTATGAAGCGTTCGATCACAGCCTGAAGCAGAAGGTAGCCATAAAAATCTTCCAAAAATCGACTACCTCTCCCCTTGCACTGGAGCGGATCCGCAGGGAGGTCGCCTCATCCCGAAACGTCCAACACCCCAACCTGGTTCAATACCATGATTTTCACGAAGACCCGGCGTATTACATTCTTTCCATGGAGCTTGTCCAGGGGGTTACCTGCAAGTCCTATCTGCAAGAACACGGCTCCATGAGCGAGTCTCAAATCCGTTCCTTCCTTTCCGATATTGTGCCGGCCCTCCAGCTTCTTCATGAAAGAGGCATTGTTCATCGGGACGTAAAGCCAGGGAATCTTTTTTATACCGATTCCGGCCATTTTAAGCTGGGTGATTTCGGCGTCGTCCATGTGATCGATGATGCGACGCTTACACGGACAGGGGACGCCATGGGGACCATTCAGTACATGTCTCCTGAGGCCCTATCAGGCAAGGAGCCAGGGTCCCCGGCCGATTACTACGCCCTTGGAATCACCTTATATGAACTGATATCAGGAAAGATGCCCTTCAACGGAACGATGGGGGAAATTGTGAAAGCTCACATCTCTTCTCCTCCTCCTGTTCTGCCGAGAGAATACCCTTCAACCCTTCGTGCGTTGATTTCAGGACTCCTCCTGAAAAACCCGGAGAGACGGTGGTCCAGCAGGGAGATCGAACAGTTTCTCAACCAGAAAAGAATGCCCTGGCTACCTGGAAAGAAAAGGAAAGTGGCAGTTTCTCTCTTTGTCATTTGCATGGTGTTGGCCCTCTCCTTTCTTATTCCTTCCCTGATGATTCCCAATCCTTCTCACTTGAAAGTTCAGAAGACTGTCGTCAGTTGCTATGCCGGCAAAACATTTCTATGGAAAAAGAATTCCAGCGGGACTCAGAACAACGTTCTTTTTGATATGGATCAGGATGGAAAACGTGAGGCCTTTTTAAGTCAGGTACTGAAAATACCCGATTCGAAGGAAATTGAAATTCCGGCGTGGGAGGCAAATGGTAACTATTCCTATTCCATTCCTCTAAACCTGTCGATTTTTATAAACAACTTTGATCGTTTCAGTAATCATTATCTTCTTCTTTTTTTTCCTTTTTCAACAGACCATCTGCTGTTCAGCGTTCAACATCAACTTTACTTCCCGGGCGCTTTCTACCTCTGGAGTCCTCAGAGTCATTCCATTCAGTTTTATGCCATCACTTCAGGCCATCTCCATTCAGCAGCATCATGGAAAGATCGAGCCGTTTTTTATGGATCCAACAACGGACTCCTTCACCAATATGGCCTTTTAATATCAGGACCACTGAATTCTTTTACAAGAAGCATTTTTCAATCGGTGGATCACCTGAACCAGTTTCAGCATCAGAACATCCTGGCCTACCACCTCCTGGGGAACTATGGAAAAGCTGAATTTCATGACGACGGATCCATCAAGATCGTCGATTCCTCAGGGGATGAGGAGACGTTACGGGACGACTGCACTTTTTCCCATCAGAAAATTTCAAGCGGTCGACGTACCCTTGAACATCTTATGAACTACAAAAATATTCAGGATCTCATCCTGAATGGAAAGTTCTCTGACGCTGAAAACGCAGCATCATCCGAATGGGAAATAACCTCTCAGGAAGGTCTTTTTGGGTACAGTGTTCTCTTTGCCTCTCTTCAGGCTGAAGCTCAGGCGCGGTCAGGTAGAATTGACGAAGCAATCCTGACATGTCTTGACTCATATTCCACTTATCCCCGTTACGGCGAAGATTTGCCAGTTAAAGCCGGTTTGTTTGCCTACCTGTCCGGAGATTATCCAAAAGCTCTGGATATCTGGTCTTCCTCTATCGGAATGTTATACATGGGGCGTAGAAGTGAATCTTATACCTACAGGATTTACGCCGCGATTCTCTATGATCCGAAGCTTGCAGAAGAGCTTATATCAGGACGCGATGCACGGTTAAGCAAAACCGAACCATGGTATGAATATGCTCAATTCCAAAAGGGCTGGATTTCTCTTCTTGAAAAGAAAACTTCGGAGGCAAAAGAACTTTTTCAACCTGCATTGGAAACCCCAGGCATGGAAGAACATGTTGCGGGCTATTTTCTTGCCTCCCATTTCACAGGTACCTATTCGGACCGGGAATTTCAAGACTACCTGTCCAGGGGTGGCGGATTTCCCTTGGAACTTGAGTGGGTGAGTCACCTGTGCCATGGAAATCACGAGCAGGCTCATACGGTGTGGAGGGAGATGGTTCAGGATGCGTACCATAATTCCGGCACGGCTCTGATGGTTCCTCTTCTCAGGAAAGTATGCACCGTAAATGGGAGGGGTTCTCTGGTCGAAGATTCTCGATAGCAAATATTTATTATTTTCTTATTTATATTAATAAGAATAATACATATTAATATATAAACAACCTTAAGCCTGTGGAAAAGTGGAAAACTTTTAATAAATTCTAAATTTAAAGGTAGTTAGGATGAAAATACGCTTCGGAAAATCCTGCGGAGATCAGCGGAGGCCGTTCATCAGTTCTTCAAGGGTCTTGCGAAAATCCGGATTTTCCAGTCGAAGTTTCTCAATTTTATCCACAGAGTAGATGACGGTGGAGTGATGCTTGTTCCCAAAAAGTTTGCCGATCTCGGGAAAGGACATGTTGGTCATGGTTTTCAGGATCCACATGGCCACCTGGCGTGGGAAGGCAAATGTTTTGGCATTGCTCTTTCCCTTGATATCGGAAATTTTCAATCCGTAATAGTGGGCCACAACCTTGATGATCTTCTGAGGAGAAACCGGTGTGTCGTCAAGATTAATAATGCTCTTTAGAGCCTGGCGTGCCACTTCGGTGGAAAGTTCTTTACCGGTCAGGGAGGCAAAGGCCTTAACTCTTCGGTAGAGGCCTTCCAGATCACGAATGTTGGACCGCACGAGCTGGGAAATAAAAAGTGCAACCGGATCGGGCATTGTCACGCCCTCAAGCTCGGCTTTCTTCTTGAGGATCGCCACCTTCATTTCCAGATCAGGGGGCTGTATGTCCGCAAGGAGGCCCCATTCAAACCGGGACCTGAGTCGTTCCTCGAGGTGTTCAATTTCCCTGGGTAATCGATCTGAAGCCAGAACGACCTGTTTTTTGGCGTCGTAGAAAGCGTTGAACGTGTGAAACACTTCTTCCTGGGTTCGCTCTTTGGTACCGAGAAACTGTACGTCGTCCAGAAGGAGAACATCGGCCTGGCGGTAGTTATTACGGAATTCCATGAGGGCCTTATGACGAATGGCGTTGACAAGATCGGTATAAAAATCCTCAACTGACACATAAACGACGTTCAGGTCCGTAGTGGATTGGATGTACTGACCGACCGCCTGCATGAGATGCGTTTTTCCCAGCCCTGAATCCCCATAGATGAAGAGAGGATTATAGGAGATGGCCGGACTCTCGGCCACAGCCCTGGCGGCAGCATGTACGAACTGATTGGAGTCCCCCACGACAAAATTTTCAAAGGAAAAAGATGGATTCAAGGATGTACCCTTAACGCCCTTGCCCTTTTGTTTGTCCGGCTCCAGATCCACGGCGAAAGTCATGTCATAGGGAAATCCATAGGTTTCCTTGATCAGGTTCTCCAGAAGAGACTGAAAATTTTCCCGGATGGCTCGCGCATAGGTCTCATTGGGCACCTTCAGAACAATCTGGTGACCCGTAAATCCGACAAACCGCATGGGGCGAAACCATCGTTTAAACTCCGCTTCACCCACGGCATCAGCGAGATTTTTATGAAACAATTTCCATTTATCCATGGAGCCTTCCACAAGTTTTTATCAGCAAATTCCGCAATGGGGGAGCCATTATACCACCGGAAGAATCGGGTCACAACCTTGACCTTTAAACCTCTGTATGGTATGGTACTTGCCCTACATCTAGAGGAGGCATCTGATGAAGCGTACATACCAGCCCAACCGGCAGAAGAGGAAAAAAGTGCATGGTTTTCGTGCACGAATGTCCTCAAAAGGTGGCCGAAGGGTCCTTGCCAGCAGGCGTCGTAAAGGACGCTGGAGAATTGCCGTCTGAGTCTTTTCCCAGGTTAAGCCGATTACAGCACCGTAATCAGTTCCAAAAAGTATTCAAAGCGGGAAAGCGGTTTAAAGGCCAAACATTTACTCTTATCGCCACGCCGGGTGATGACGGTCTAGCACGCCTGGGATTGACCGTCAAAAAAACAGTCAACGGAGTCATACGAAACAGAATGAGACGCCGCTTGAAAGAGCTGTACAGAAGGCATCGCGATCTTCTCCCCATCTGCCCTGTGTGGCTTGTTATCCACGTACAGGCCAGGGGAGAAGTACCCTTCGACCGTCTGCACGATGATTATGTGGACACCCTTCGAAGGCTGAGAACATGGTTCGATTCATCCTTGTAACCATGGTCAGGACCTATCAGATTTTGATAAGCCCCCTTCTTCCATCTGCGTGTAGATTTACACCCACCTGTAGTGAATATGCGATAACCGCCATACGTACACATGGGCCGACCCGAGGAAGCTGGTTGAGCCTGAAACGTCTTTGTCGATGCCACCCGTTCCATCCGGGCGGGCACGATCCGGTGCCAACATGGAACGAAGAGTCCTCGTCGCGATAGCCCTGTCATTTCTTGTCCTGCTTGTATGGTTCAAGCTCTTTCCTCCCCCCAAACCGGAGGAAGCCAGAGAACCTGCCGCCATACAGGAGGTCCAGGAACCAGCAGAAATTCAGGTGACGGAAACAACCGCACCTGAAACACCAGCTCCCAGGGCCGATGCTCCCGAGATTCCGGCAGAACCGATGCCCATTGTGGAAGGTCTTCCCGGACAGGAGACCATTCTGTCCAATGAACGGGTAGCGTTTTCCATCGACAGCAGGGGCGCAGCCATTCGACACATTCGATTGGAACACCATCAGACCAACAAAGGACAGCCTGTTGATCTTTTACCCCATTTACCGCTGCATCTTGAATTTCAGGATCATGAAGATCTGACAAAGCTGATTGAAGAAGCACCCTTCCAGATGGTCCAATCCAAGGGCCGAGTGGAGTATACCTTTGGAAATGGAACCGTATGGATTCACCGGACCTACGCCCTCGAGGGAGATTTCCTGTCCTTTGAAGTTGAGGTCAAAGGAGTTCCAGAAGACTCCTGGGCCTTGACCCTGGGTCCCGTTTTGAGAGAGCTGGATGAAAGTGAAGCCAAGAGCAAGTTCATACAGGTCGCTCAATTTGTGGCATTTGAGTCTGAAAAACCGGAAAGAACAGCATCGAAGAAGCTGAAGGAAAAACTGACCATACAACAACCCCGGGGAGCCTATTACGGATTGGATGGCCGGTACTTTTCTGCCATCATTTTCCCGGAATCGGAGCTGGCCTCCATTCAGGCCGTAGCTGTGGAGGATGAAGTCAAAGTAACGTTTCTGCCCAAAGGCAATACCTTTACTGGAAACCTGTTTGCAGGCGGGAAACGTTATGATCAGCTGCTGTCAATGGATTCGCGTCTGGCGGCCCTGATCGATTTCGGCATGTTTTCCTTTATCGCGAAACCGATGCTCTGGATGTTGAACTGGCTGCATTCTCACGGGACCAACTACGGTCTGGCCATCATCATCCTGACGCTGATTATCCGGATCATCCTTTTTCCTCTCACGCACAAACAGCTCAAGTCGATGAAGGCGATGCAGAAACTTCAGCCTAAGATTGAGCGATTGAAGACGAAATATAAGAAACACAAAACCGACCCGGATGAACGGGCAAAAATGAACCAGGAAATGATGGAGCTTTACCGTGAAGAAGGGGTGAATCCCCTCGGCGGATGTCTTCCCCTCCTGGTCCAGCTGCCGATTCTCTGGGCGTTCTACATGCTTCTTTCGACGGCCATTGAGCTTCGACACGCCCCGTTTTTTCTATGGATCGTCGATCTTTCCGCTCCCGATCCTTTCTATGTCACCCCGATTCTCATGGGGGCAGCCATGCTGATCCAGCAGATCATGACCCCCACGGCAGGTTCCGCCTCCCAGAGAAAAATGTTCCTGATTATGCCGATTGTCTTTACCTTTGTCTTTCTGGGATTCCCATCAGGACTTGTATTGTACTGGCTTACGAACAACGTCTTCCAGATCATGCAGACGGTTGTATATCAGCATTTAGAGAAGAAGGAGGCCTGATCTCCATGGTTGTCAAAAAAACCTTTTCAGGCAAAACACTGGATGAAGCCCTCGAGGCTGCCACCCGCGCCTATCGCAAACCCAGGGAAGAAATAGAGTACAGGGTTCTTGTAGAGAAAAAGAGTCTATTTGGCCTGGCCAAGATGGTAACCGTCGAAGTTATCGAGACGGAATTTCCGCCTGTCATTCGGACCATTCTGAACAAGATTATTGTTGGCATGGGGCTCAGCCTGAGCTACGAAATCGATGCCGACGACGAAAGCCTTCAGATCGAGCTTACCGGCGACGATCTGGGTCTTGTTCTTCACCGGAACGGAGAGCTTCTTGATGCAATCCAGACTCTCGTGATTCAGGCCACCAAACAGGAAGATTGGGATCAGCGGGTTGTTGTGGATGCCGATGGATTCCGGGAAAAATTGCGGGCAAAACTTCAGCGGATGGCGCGGCAGACGGCGAACCGGGTTAAAAAGGAAGGTCGACCCAGAAAGCTGGAACCCCTTCCACCCCATCTCAGAAAGATCGTTCACCTGTCACTTTCCAAATCCAGGGATGTCGTAACCCACAGTGAGGGCAACGGCTATTTCAAACAGGTCATCATCTCTCCTCAGGACCGGTGACCCCATTGCTGCTTCGATAACGCCTCCGGGACGATCGAGTATCGCCGGAATTCGCGTTTCAGGTCGGGAGGTTGTGGACCGTCTTCAGATCCTTCTGGGAAAAGAGCTCCCGGACCATACCCTTGTAATTGGTGCCCTGGAGGGAATCGATACCGTCACAGCCGTGGCGTACCATGCTCCCCGGTCCTATACCGGAGAAGACGTTGTAGAACTGTTCTGCCACGGGAACCCTCTGGTCGTTCGACTGATTTTATCGCGACTTTACTCCGCCGGGTTTCGTCCTGCGGAACCGGGGGAATTCTCTATTCGGGCTGTTCTTCATGGAAAGATGGACCTCCTTCAGGCAGAAGGCGTCGCCATGGTGATCGATGCAGGAGAGGAATCGACCCTTGCGCAGGCATCTCGAACGCTGGAGGGAAAATTTTCTCATGAAATCAGGGCCTTGCGGGAAATGGTCGTGGATCTCCTCGGTGAGGTCCAGGCTGTCATCGAATTTCCGGAGGATGATCTTCCGCTGAATCGCCAGTCTTTGATCCGGACGATGGAGGTCGTGCTTCAAAAGGCACAAAACCTGCTTGCTTCATCGAGAAACCTGAACGCAAAACCCGGAATTACCATTACAATTGCCGGACCGCCCAACGTGGGAAAGTCCACGCTGTTCAATGCGCTTCTCGGGTGGGAACGGGCCATCGTTCATACGGAGCCCGGGACCACCCGGGACCATCTGGAAGAAAATCTTGAAATCCGGGGAGTTCCTGTGACGCTTCAGGATACCGCCGGGGTTCGCGAAGCCTTGGATACCGTTGAGGGAGAAGGCGTGAGGAGGACGAAAAATCTTCTGGAGGGATCGGACGCCGTCCTCTTTGTTGTGGACTCCACGGTGTGGACCCCGGAAACAGAAGCCCTGTGGGAATCTTTACTTCCTTCGAAAAAGCTTCTCATCTGGAATAAGGTGGATCTCTCGGCTCCTCCGGAATCCGTTGCAGGAATATCTTTAGCAGCGTCGGCTCTTCAGCGAATCGGCATCGAGGCGGTTCAGGAAAAGATCTCTTCCTGGATCGAAGATCTCGTCGAAACATGGTCCCAGTACACGTATGCGTTGAATCAAAGGCAAAAACAGGCATTGGAGACCTTTGTCGCGCGGCTGAATGACGCTATTGAGGGTGTCGATTCGAACCGGGGAGAAGAGGAAATCGCCTTTCTGATCCAGGAGGGTGTGGATCCTCTCTCTGCCCTCCTGGGGGAAATTACCCCCGATGAGGTCTTTCAGCGGGTCTTTTCGACCTTCTGTATCGGAAAATGAAACCCTATGACCTGATTGTCGTCGGGGGCGGGCACGCCGGAATTGAAGCGGCACACGCGGCTGCACGAATGGGTGCACAGACCCTGTTGATATCAATGAGCCTGGATGGTCTCGGAAAGATGTCCTGCAACCCGGCAATTGGAGGCGTATCCAAAGGGAATCTGGTTGTGGAGCTGGATGCCCTGGGGGGAATCATGCCCCTCGCAGCCGATGCCTGCTCCATCCAGACCCGAATTCTGAATCGATCCCGAGGGCCTGCGGTTCGCGGCCTCAGAGCCCAGGAGGATCGGGATGCCTACTCCCGCTGGATGAAGGTCCACCTGGTTCGGATTCCCGGTCTCATCGTCCGGCAGGGCGTGGTATCTGCACTATCGGTCAAGGGCGGAAAAATTCAGGGAGTGGAGGTGCTGGGAGAGGGGTTTATCCCATCCCGGGCCGTGATCCTGACAACCGGCACATTCCTGCGGGGGTTGATTCACATTGGCCTTGAGCACTATCCCGCCGGGCGTGCGAGTGAACCTCCCTCCACGCATCTCGCGGAAAGCCTCGAGCGGATCGGAATTCGTCTCGGACGTTTGAAGACGGGAACGCCGCCTCGTGTATTGAAAAGCAGTATCAATCTCGAAATACTTGAACGCCAGAACGGGGAAAGGGATACCCCGCCATTTTCCATAAGGTCACGGTCCCGATCGTCCAGGCAGGTTCCGTGTTACATCACCTACACCAGCGAGCGGGTCCACGATATTGTGCGGAACAATATCCAATACAGTCCCATGTACGCGGGTGTAATCGAGGGCCGGGGCCCGAGATATTGTCCTTCCATTGAAGACAAGGTCATGAAGTTCCCCCACCATCGGCGCCACCAGATCTTTATTGAGCCTGAAGGATGGAAAGACCCGGAAGTCTATCTGAATGGTGTCTCTACCAATCTTCCGCTTCCTGTTCAGGAAGAGATGATCCACGCCATCCCCGGTATGGAACGTGCCGTTATTGTTCGCCCCGGTTATGCCATCGAGTACGATTTTGCCGATCCCGCGCAGCTGCAGCACACATTGGAAGTACGAGAGGTTCAGAACCTTTACCTCGCCGGACAGATTAACGGGACATCCGGATACGAAGAAGCGGCGTGCCTGGGTTTTCTTGCGGGGGTCAATGCTGTTCTTTCCCTCCGGGGAGAGGAGCCTCTGGTCCTTCGCAGGGATGAGGCTTATATGGGAGTTATGGTTGACGATCTTGTCCTCAAAGGCGTGGATGAGCCTTACCGTATGATGACGGCCCGGGCCGAATTCCGCCTCCATCTGGGATATCAAACGGCCTACCGGAGGCTCGTTTCCCACGCGGAACGTCTGAGCATTATGACGAAGCGTACGTTGAATTCTGTGAAACAGCGGGAAGCGGATATTACGGAAGCCGTACGCGAACTCGAGATCCTTCCGGTCACGCCCGGCGCCGAAATGAAACAGCGTGTCATGGAAGAGTATGGGATAAACCTTCAAAAGGAAACGACGGCCGCCGGCCTTTTTCGTCGGGTGCGGGGGGAACTTTCGCGCATGCTTCGACTTCTCGGTCAGCCCGCCGAAGAAACCGGGGACTTCCTGGAGCGCATTTCCTATGATCTGATTTACCGTCATTATGCGGAGAAACAGGGCCAGCTCATGGAGGACCTGAAAAAATGGGAATCGATGTCGATCCCGATCGATCTGAAATATGAAACCATCCAGGGACTTTCCATGGAAATGGTGGAGAGACTTTCACATACACGACCCGGCACCCTGGCTCAGGCCATGCGGATTCCGGGAGTGACTCCTTCCGCGATCACGGCTCTCTATGTCTACCTCCGATCGAATTAAGTCCTTTGCCCGGTCTGTCGGATATGAGCCGACTCCTTTTCAGTGGGAATCCCTTGAGCGCTATGCAAATCTGGTCGTTGAATGGAACCGGGCCATCAACCTGGTTCGTTTCAGAAATCAGGAGGAACTGTGGATTCGCCATATTCTGGAACCCCTCATCCTTCTCCCCTCTCTACACGCACGCACGTTTGTCGACATTGGTGCCGGAGCGGGGTTTATGTCGATACCTGTTGCCATCTGCAGACCCGATATCGATGTCATCGGGCTGGAGTCTGCCCCCAAGCGAGCCGCCTTTCTGGCACGCGTAGTGCGGGAACTACAATTGCCTTACAGGCTGGTTCGTGATAGATTTGAACGATGGATTCCATCCAAAACGCTAGAAGATACGCTTGTTGTCGCCCGGGCTTTTCCTTCATGGGAGAAAGTGTTACCACCTCTATTGCGACGTTCGGAACCCGGCGCCTCGATCGCCCTCTTTGTCGGAGAGGACTGGGAAACACGTGTCGCCTCCTTTCTTCCCTTCTGGACCGTGTCTCTTGTGATGCCCATGCCTGAAAAAACCTCATCTTTTGTGGTCTTTCTCGGGAATGTTTCACGTGAAACATGATGCCGATCTACACGGTATCCAACCAGAAAGGCGGAGTGGGAAAGACCACGACAGCCGTTAACCTGGCCGCAGAGCTGGCCTTGCTTGGAAAGAAAATTCTTCTCGTCGACATCGATCCGCAGGCTAATGCAACCACGGGCCTGGGGTTTGGCAAGGATGAGGTTCACAACGTCTTCACCGTTCTCTTTAATAAAGTCTCCATCGATGATGCCATACGGGAAACCATTGTGCAGAATCTTTATATCGTACCGGCAAACCGGGATCTGGTTTCGGCAGAGATTAACCTGCATGACCTTCCCGACCGGGAATATCGATTGAAAACCGTTCTTGACGGAATACAAAAATCATACGATCTAATTTTTCTCGATACACCACCCTCTCTCGGTTTGTTAACCGTCAATGCTCTGGCTGCTGCGGACGCACTCCTGATACCGATTCAATGCGAGTATTACGCGTTGGAGGGCCTCTCCGACCTGGTGGGAACCGTAGATCGCGTCCGAGGTTCGCTGAATCCCTTTCTTGAGCTGGCCGGGATCGTTTTGACAATGGTGGATGAAAGGACGAATTTAAGCCAGCAGGTAGCGGATGAGGTGCGAAGATACTTCCCGGACAGGGTTTTTCAATCGATGATTCCCAGAAACGTCCGCCTCAGTGAATGCCCCAGTTTCGGGAAACCCATCAGCCTCTACGATCCGCGCTGTAAGGGTGCGGAAGCCTACCGAGAACTCGCGCTGGAATTTTTACAAAGGAGACTGGCATGAAACGCAATGCTCTGGGCCGGGGACTCGCGTCACTGATTCCTGAGGGTGAGGGTGCTCTCTCTCAGAGTATCCGTCTCGTGGACATCAACTCCATTGTTCCCAACCCCTATCAGCCACGTATGAAGATGGGAAAAGAGGAACTGCAGTCGCTTTCGGAAAGCCTGCAGCGAAACGGGATGATTCAGCCCGTACTCGTCACAAGAGGCGAGAAAGGATTTACCCTTGTGGCCGGTGAACGCCGGTATCAGGCGGCGAAGAGTCTGGGGTGGAAAACTGTTCCTGCCATCATCAAGGATCTCTCCACCCCTCTTGAGCTGCTGGAAGTTGCCCTTATTGAAAATCTTCAACGGGAAGATCTGGATCCCATTGAAGAAGCAAGAGCCTATGTGACACTGAAAGAAGAATTCAATCTCACCCAGGAAGAGATTGCGAAGCGGGTGGGACGCAGCCGTGCTGCCGTTGCCAACAGTCTCAGGTTGCTGGATCTCCCGGACGAGATCCAGTCCCTTCTTCGAGATGGAGCCCTGACTGCCGGGCACGCCAGAACTCTTCTCAGGGAAGGCTCTGAAGAAGCTCAGATTAAGCTGGCTCACGCCATGATGGGCGAAGGGTGGACCGTCCGGGAATCGGAACGGAGAATCCGTGAAAGAAAACCCAGGAAGAAACCCCGGGATCTTTTTGTGGTGGATGCTGAAGAACGTTTGATGCAGGTGTATAAAACGCGGATTGAGATCCGTCGACGCGGGAAACGGGGTATGATACGATTACATTTTCACTCGGAAGATGAGTTGATCCGAATCGTGGATACGCTAATGGGAGGACGTTATGGCAAGAAGCGGTGAACTCAACGGCTTTCTTGATGAAGGATGTCTGATCGAAGGTTCTGTCACCTTTCAGGATACACTCCGGGTTGATGGGAAGATCAAGGGAACGATCATCAGCCAGAAAGATCTGATTATCGGGCCTTCCGGATTTGTCGAGGGTGAGATCCACGTTGGTGTTCTGCAGGTATCGGGGACGGTGCGGGGTAAGGTAAAAGTATCGGGAAAGATCTTTATCCACAGAGGAGGAAAGGTCTTTGCCGATATCGATACTCCCAGCCTGATTATCGAGGAAGGAGCCGTTTTTCAGGGCGCCTGTTCGATGAACGGTGCCGGAAATCAGCAGCACACACGGCCCGAACCAGAACAAAAGGGTTGATGCAATTGCATTTTCTGCCCTTTTAGGGTACCCTTGTAAGGTTCATCTTTAAGAATGTTGAGGTAAACGACTATGTCGACACCGTTGAAGTACATGCGCGAAGAGTTTAAAAAGCTCCAGTGGGCGCTCTACCTTGTTATCCTTGCCTTTATCGTTCTCATCTTTGCGTCGTGGGGATCAGGGGGACGATTGGGTGGTAGTGAGCTCAGCGGTGATGTGGTTCTCCAGGTGGGTTCCACTTCCGTGACTGCGCAGGAGTTTTACAAGATCTACCAGAGGCAGGTTGATCTATACCGGCAGATTTATCGGGACAACTTCAACCCGGAAATGCTTCGAAGCATGAATGTGGCCGGTCAGGTAATCAACCAGATCGTTGAACGGGAAATTCTTGCCAACCAGGCTGTGAAAGCCGGAATTCAGATCAGCAATGATGATGTGTTCGAAGAGATTATGACCATTCCTGCCTTCAAGGACGAACAGGATCAATTTGTCGGGAAGGATCGGTACGTTCGCATTCTCCAGGCCAACCGTATGGAGGCTTCCACCTTTGAAGCCGACCTCCGAAAAGACCTTCTTGTACAGAAATATCGACAGCTTCTGAAAGATTCTCTCGTGATTCCCGAAATGGATATTCGCGAAGAGTACATGAAGCAAAGCGTCTCCTCGACGGTGAATTATCTCTTTGTTCAGGATTCGATCTTTGAATCCCAGGTAACCGTAACGGAAGAGGACCTTACAGTTTATTACGAGAGTCACCGGGACGAATTTGACAGGCCGGAGCGGAGAAAGATCACCTATCTCCTTGCAGACCTGGTCAAGATCAAGCCCACGATTCCCGTGGACGATGCTGCGATTACAACTTATTATGAAACTCATCAGGACGAGTTCCGCCAGGAAGAGCAGGTGGAGGCACGACATATCCTGATCAAAACCGATTCGCGTTCCGAGGAAGAAGCTCTGGCCCGGGCACAAAAGGTCAAAAAAGATATTGATGGAGGGATGGATTTCGCAGAGGCGGCGAAAAAATATTCGGAAGACCCGTCCAATGCACAGACCGGCGGGAACCTGGGATTTTTCGGTCGGGGCCGAATGGTTCCTCCCTTTGAAGAAGCGGCCTTCTCCCTGCCCGTCGGTACGGTATCCGATCCGGTAAAGACCTCTTTTGGATATCACATCATTGAGGTCATGAGCCACAAAAATGAAGGTGTCCGCCCTCTGGCGGAAGTTGAATTTATGATTCGAGATCGCCTGAGCCGGGATCGTGCCGAAGAGGCCGCCCGTCTCAAGGCGCAGGATATTTACGCCTCTCTGGCCGGGAAGGAAACGCTTACCGATGATGAACTTCGGTCCATTGCGGACAGCGATCCTGTCCTCACATTTAATACCACCGATTTCTTTGCGGACGGCGATACCGTTCCCGGAATCGGTAAAAATGACGAGTTTATGAGTGCCGTATTTTCCGCCGAGATGACGGTGGGCAAGATCACAGCGCCCATCAAGATCGGACGGGGATATGCCATCTGCCGTCTTGCGTCGGTTGAAGCTGCCGGGGTTCCGCCGCTGGAAAATATTAAAGATCAGGTGACAGCCAGTGTCCGGAAGAAGATGGCTCATGAAAAGGGACAGGAACGTCTTCTGGAGATGATAGCGGGAGGGTCCGACCTGGATGGTCTGGCCCGGGCCTTCAACCTTAAGATTAAAGAGGATCAACAGGTCCGTTATCTCTCGCCCATTCCCATTCTGGGAAACAAGAAGACTCTCCACGATACGCTGGCCAATGTACAGGTGGGCGTTTTGACCGACCCGATGGATGTCAATAATGGCTGGGCACTCTTTGTGGTGAAGGAGAGGAAGGCCCTTGACACAGAGGACTATGATAAGCAGAAGGATTCCATTCGGGACCGTCTGAAGGACCAGCAGGTTACCTCACTCATTCGTGCCGCCGTAGATTCACTGAAAGAAGAGACAAAAATTATTGTTAACCAGGAGTACCTGGCCCGACTCTCCTGATGATCGCATCCCTTTGCGGCGAAATCCAGACCCTGACTCCCTCCGCCTGTATCCTTCGGGTGGGGGGAGTTGGTTATTTCTGCCATATTCCCTTTTCGACCTTTCGTGCCATCAAGGACCGCCCTTCCCCGGTGACCCTGTGGACCCACACCCACGTCCGGGAGGACATCCTGGCCCTTTATGGCTTTGCGACGGAATCGGAACGGGAAGTCTTTCAGCGACTCATCGCCCTGAACGGAGTGGGTCCAAAAGTGGCTCTCTGCGTCCTGTCCGGCCTGGGTGCGGAGGAGATCGTTCGAGCGGTGCAAAACCAGGACGTGGCCGTTCTTGCTTCCATTCCAGGCATCGGTCCCAAGACAGCCAATCGGATCATCTTTGAACTCAAAGGCAAGCTTGACGATACACTGCCGGGGACTCCGTCATCTTCTATGAGATCCGATGCCCTTTCCGCTCTTGAGAATCTCGGGTATCGCTCCATTCAGGCTGCCCGGGCTGTAGATGCAGTCCTCCAGCGGAGTGGAGATATGGATCTGGAAGGAATCCTGGTGGAAGCTCTGAAGGATCTTTCCCGCTGATGGACAAGGATCTCCTTGCCTCAGGTCGACTCCGTGATGAGGAAGTCTGGGAACGAACGGTACGGCCTCGGAGCCTCGATGATTTCATTGGACAGAATGATATTAAAAAGAACCTTTCGGTCTTTATTCAGGCAGCACTGAAGAGGAATGAGACCCTGGACCACGTTCTTTTTTCTGGACCTCCGGGTCTCGGGAAGACGACACTGGCCCACATTATCGCGCTGGAAATGAACACGACCCTGAGGCTGGTTGCCGGGCCGTCAGTAGAAAAGGCCGGCGATCTTGCTGCAATCCTCACCAACCTCGAAAAGGGAGGGGTTCTCTTTATTGACGAAATTCATCGCCTCCACCCTGCGGTTGAAGAGATCCTGTACCCGGCCATGGAGGACTTCCGCCTCGACGTGATCATCGGACAGGGACCGGCCGCTCGAACCATGAAGATCAATCTTCCGCCCTTTACCCTCGTGGGCGCAACGACGCGATCAGGCTTGATCACGTCGCCTCTCCACTCACGATTTGGCATTGTGAACCGTTTGAATTATTACGACACAGAACCCCTTACGATGATCGTGAACAGGACGGCCCGGATCCTGGGGGTCGATCTCGATCCTGATGCGGCCATCGAGATTGCAAAACGGGGCAGGGGAACACCGCGTATCGCCAATCGCCTTTTCCGGCGCGTCAGGGATTTTGCCGACGTGGAGGGGGAGGGCGTGGTCACTCTTTCCATTACGCGGACCGCGCTCACGAGTATGAGTGTGGATGAATTTGGCCTGGACGACCTGGATCGAAAGATCATCACGATCATCATGGATCGTTTTGACGGCGGTCCCGTGGGTCTGAAGTCGATCGCCGCCTCTCTCGGTGAGGATCCCTCCACCCTGGAAGACGTTTACGAACCCTTTCTTGTTCAGGCTGGGTTCCTGGCCCGTACCCCCAGGGGGCGAGTGGTTACACCCCTGGCCTATCAGCATCTGGGAGTCAAAGTTCCACCGGGAAGCCAGGGAACCCTGGGCACCTGACAATGGCCAGAGGTATTCTCATCGCCAACCCTGCGGCTGGAAGGAAGGACAAACGGGCCGTGGTAGATACCCTTCTGAGAATGGCTCATGAATCGGGTCTTTCCCTGACGCTCGAATTGACTCAGTATGCGGGTCATGCAGGTGTTCTTGCCCGACAGGCCAGAGAAGAAAACCTTGATGCTGTTGCCGTGTTCGGGGGTGACGGCAGCATCCGGGAAGCCGGGGAATCTCTTATCCATTCCTATATTCCACTGTACATCCTTCCCGCCGGAACCTCCAATGTCCTGGCCCGCTCCCTCCAGATTCCCCTCAACCCTTTGAAGGCAGCGTCAATTTTTCGGGAAGGGAATATCGTAAACCTGGACGGGGGAACAGCCAATCATCATACGTTCTTCTTTATGTGCGGTGCCGGAATCGATGCGAACATCATGGCGGCTGCCCACATCCCCGCGAAAAAACTCCTGGGAAGGGCCTCTTTCTATCCAGCTGTCCTTCGAGAATTCTTTACCTACGACTTTCCCTTGCTTCACGTTGACGTGGATGGAGAAACTTTCTCAGGAAGCTACATCGCCGTGACCAATATCCCTCATTTTGCAGGTCCTTATCGCCTCTGTCCTCCGGCTCGCTATGATGACGGACTTCTGGATGTGGTGATTTTCAAGGGTAGAAGGCGAAGAGATTTCCTTAGCTATTTCTGGAGAATTAAGAAGGGAGACCTTCTTGACCGGCCCGATGTGGTTCATCGGAAGGGAAGAAATCTTCGCATTTCATCCGAATCACAGGTCCGGTACCAGTTGGATGGAGACACCATGGGAGAAGTCCCCGTTGAGATCAGGGTCATTCCCGGTGCTCTGAAAGTCGTTCGATGAAGGTTCTTCTCGGCTATCTCTACCTGTGTGCCGCCTGGGGAACGTCCTGGATGGTGATCAAGTTCTCCAATGCTGCATTTCCCCCGCTCATGGGCGCATCTTTCCGTTTCTGGCTTGCAGGTTTAATCCTTCTGGGAGTTGCGACTCTGTCAGGGAGCCTTCAAAGACTGGAAAGAAATGATCTCAAGCTTCTTCTCTGGACAGGGCTTCTGACCTTTAATATCGGGTACGGAATCGTGTATCTCGCAGAAATGCACATCGATTCCGGTATCGTGGCGACTCTCTTTGCAACCTTTCCGATTTTCTGTGCCTTTCTGGGGCACTGGCTGATTCCAGAGGAAAAACTCGGGATCCAGGGATTCCTTGGCGTCTTTCTCGGGTTCATTGGGGTAGCGGTTCTTTCCTTTCCAGGACTCGGCGGACCTTCCGTGGAAGACGTTCTCTGGATGCTTCTGGTCATTCTCTCGCCCTTCGCCTGTGCTCTGAACGTGGTTATGATCAAGAGAAGGGGGGATGCGCTTAATCCCTATACTCTCAACATCATACCCATGATTATGGGAGGGGCCGGGCTCATGGTGCTCTCCTTTCTGAGTGAAGATCTTTCCACGTTAAAGATTACGGTACCCGGGCTCATGGCCCTGGGGCACCTGACCATCGTGGTTACCGTCATTGCGTTTTCTCTTTACTATTGGTTACTGAAGCGTATGCCCCTGGTCCTGCTGTCCTCCACGGCCTATCTCTCCCTGATTCTTGCCGTGATTGCCGGATATGCCATTCTGGGAGAACCGGTCACACTGAGGAGAATCATGGGTATCGCATTTATCCTCGTCGGGGTTTCCCTCGTTCAAAGGGACCAGCGCGACGTGGCTGTCTTGGAACCTGTTCCCGGACCATGACCCACGATCCAAAATCTGCCAGGTCGGGGAAGTTCTGGGACGCCTGGCGCCGAGCGAGACAGGAGGAACCTGCGAACAGATGGTCGGACTGGTGGACCTGCCCCATTCTCATTCAGAGATTTTTTCAGAAAATTCTCAAAGAGCCCTGCTCCTCCGAGGAAATCTTTTTTAAGGCTCTCGCAAAGCGTGTTTCCTGGCCGGCCCATCCCCGAACACTGAGTCTCTGCGGAGGGATCGGAGATCTTGAGCTACGCCTGATCCGCTATGGCCTTCTGGGGGAGACGACGATTCTTGAGATCAGTGAGGAAGCCGTCAGGGAAGGAAGAAAACGGACGTCCGACAGCCCTGTTCCCGTCAAATTTGTTCAAAAAGATGCCAATACCGGAGAATTTGGGCGCGGAGAATACGACCTTGTCTTATCGAATTCTGCCCTTCATCATCTCGATAAACTGGAACAGGTCTCGGCCGGTATTGTCGATGCGATGAAGCCCAACGGAGTATTTATCTTCCAGGAATATACCGGACCGGACCGGTTTCAATGGGAGGAACCCTGGACTCGAGCTGCCCGGAGAATTCTCGGAGTTCTTTCCCGAAACAGGCCCGAACTTTCCATACCCCGGAGTCCCTGGATACCTTCCATAGAAGAGATCGAGACTCAGGACCCTACAGAGGCTATTCATTCTTCGCAAATTCTTCCGACTTTGAAATCGTTCTTCACCTTTCAGCTTCTTGCGCCAATGGGAGGCGCTCTCTACCAGATGCTCTTTCCACTCATCCTTCCTCTTCTGAATCCGGAGGATCCCGGAGATCATGCTCTTGTGGAAAGGATCTGCGCCATCGAGGATTCCTTAATGAACTCGTATGGATATTCCTCCCATTTTACCTTCGGTGTCGCCCGTCCGGCTCCTGCGGACAGCTGTGTTCAAATGAAGGTGCATGAAAGACCCGATCCCGGTGTGGTAGGATAGGCGAACCATGCATCTTCGTTCGATCCCCGTTCCCGCTCTCTCCCGATGGCAGATGATCTTCGCCCTCTTCCTGGTTCTGCAGGGCGCGTTTCCGGGCCATCTTGTCTATTGCACGTCAAAGGGAGGCCATGCCGAGATCGAGTGGAGCGGAGCGAGGTCAACAAGTTGCTGCCACACCGATACCCGTTTTCAGACTTCCTCCGCTGAACATGCTGACCATTTCCATGAGAATTCCTGTCACGATATTGAACTGATCAGACCCGGGCTGCCTGTCTCTCTACAGGGACCACCATCGTTCCCTGCCGGAAATCAATCGATATTTCCCGGTAAAGAATCTGTCAACTCAGGACGTACCGATCTCTCCACGCCGCCCTCCTTCTTTCGGCCTGTTTTTTTCCCGGATACCGATATTCTGCTGATCTGATCCTCCTGACCTGAGCTGTAAACTCAATTCAGGAGGAAAAATATGATACAGAAGTTTCGATGGATCCTATGTGGGTGTTGCCTGGGCCTGCTGGTCCTTCCCCGCATGGCTGCGGGAGAGAGTTCCGCTGTGGAAAGCGTGACATACCGGACGATTACGCTACAGGAGGCGGTGCGCACTGCCCTTGAGGCCAATCTTTCCATTCGGGTGTCCCGAACGGAAGTTCTTCAAGCGGGTGCCGACGTAATCCAGTCAAAATTGATAGCAAACCCGGAGCTCGTCGCCGAAACAGAAAATTTCAGTGGAACCGGCATGTTTCAAAATCGTGACAGCATGGAGCAGAGCCTGGTACTGTCACAGGAAATTGAACTGGGCGGTAAAAGAAAAAATCGAATCGTAAAGGCCCGTGTTGCTGAGACCCTGAAAAAGCTGGATTTGGAATTAGATGAGCTCTCCCTCTGCCGGGATGTAGCGCTGGCTTTCTTTGATCTCCTTGGCTGGCAGGAAAGGGTGAAGGTCCTGCAGGACCGCAGTGCCATTGCCAATGAAATGGCGCAGACCATAAAAGTGCGGGTTGAGGCTGGCAAGGTTCCCCATCTGGAGTCTCTTCGCGCTTCGGTCTTGGCGGAATCCGCCCGCCTGAGGCTTCTGGAAGCCAGAAACCAGATGAATGTGGCCGATTTGGCCCTTCAAACCCTTCTGGGCAAAGGAGAAGAGCAACTCTTGCGGGCAACGTATCGTCCGATTGGAAGGAAAGATCTTTCTATGGATGCAGGTGATTGGGATTCCAATGCGGAAGATCACCCCTTTGTTCTTCGGTATTTGATCATTCACGATCTTCGGGAGGCTGAACGAAAAGTTGCACGATCCCTCCAGTACCCCGACATTGTCCTGAGTGGCGGTGTCCGGTGGTTCGAGGAGTCCGGAGATCGGGCTTACCTTGCAGGGTTGTCCATCGGCCTGCCCATTCTTCATCGAAACCAGGGGGAAATAGCCAGGGCAGACCTGGAACTTGACCGAGCCCGCCTGGAAGTCCGGGCACGAGTGCTTGAGATAGAGAAAGAGCGATCTCGTATCCGGATCGGGCTGGATTCATCGAGTGAGGCCATGAATGCATATCAGACTTCCATTCTGACTCAGGCCGAGGAAGCGTTTCAGTATGCCAGGGAAAGCTATATTGCAGGAAAAATTGGCTATGTGGCTCTTTTGGACGCCATGAACAACCTCTTCGAAATCAGGGAGGCTTATGTGAACGTTTTCATTGAATATTACAACCAGCGTGCCCGGGCCGCATTTATTACAGCGGACCGTGATTGGTTTATCTCAGAGGTGGAACCATGATCAGGATTCCTTCTTTATGGCTTCGGTATATCCTGCTTTTATCGCTGTTTTTGGGGCTGGTGCTTCTTTCTGCCTGTACGGATCTGGCTGGAAACAACGAGGAGAAATCAGAAACCCATGAGACCGCTCGGGAAGAAGGCGACCATGAAGCAGAAGAACATGAGGAGACGTCTGTCACTCTGAAAAACCTCAATCTTCAGGTGGAGACTGCGGCCGCGGGAACCCTCGAACTCGTAACCGAGCTGGTAGGAGAAGTGAAGGTGAATGAAGATCGAATGGCGCATGTCGCCCCCAGGGTCAGCGGTATTGTTCAAAGCGTCTATTACAGCCTGGGCGATCAAGTCAGCAAAGGGGATGTCCTGGCCACCCTCTCCAGCCGGGAGCTTGCCGACACAAAAGCTGCGTATCTCGCCGCAAGGGAACGCCTGTCCCTTGCCGAATCCACCTACACGCGGGAAGAAACCCTGTTTACCAAGAAAATTTCATCCGAACAGGAATATCTCGATGCACGAAACGGACTGGCTGAAGCACGGATTGAATCCCGTTCCGCGGAGCAGAAACTCCTCGCCCTCGGGTTCACTCCGGAAGATTGTTCCGCCATGACCCCGGGCTCCGATGACTCCCTGACCCGTTACCCGATCCAGGCTCCCTTCGATGGAATCGTGATCGAGCGCCATTTGACCCTCGGGGAAACCGCGCAGGCCGAGTCGCCCATATTCACGATTGCCGATCTTTCCACCGTCTGGATCGACCTTCAGGTTTACCAGAAAGATATAGGGCATATACGCGCGGGGCAAATGGCCAATATCAAAACGGATCATGGCACAGAGACATCGATTCCCATCAAGTTTGTCCAGCCGCTTATGGGAAAGGAAACGCGGACCGCCCTGGCCCGGCTTATAACGGAAAACCATGACGGCCGATGGCATCCCGGCTGCTTTGTCACCGCAGAAGTCATCACGGAAACCCTTGAAGTATCTATCCGGGTCCCCCGGGAAGCTGTTGTCGCCCTGGACGATGGAGTCCCGGTCGTCTTTGTCCGGGATGACCATGGATACGATCCAGTTCCCGTAAAACCAGGCCGGGAAGATCGAAATTACGTGGAAATTCTTTCCGGGCTGAATCCCGGGGATCCCTACGTTTCCCGGGGAGCGTTCTCTCTTCGGGCCGAACGGATGAAGGGATCCCTCGGACATGGCCATGCTCACTGAGGCCGATTCATGACTGACGCTTATTTTTCCTGGATACTGCGAAACCGCGTTCTGGTGCTTTTCCTTCTTGCCGCCGTGATGGTGGCGGGAGCCATCCAGTTTACCCGCCTTCCCACAGATGCCTTCCCTGATATCTCACCTGTAATGGTTCCCATTTTTGTGGAGGCTCACGGGATGGCCCCGGAGGAGGTGGAACGCCTGATCACACAGCCGATTGAATCGGCCATGAATGGACTGCCGGGTGTCAAAGAACTGAAATCGACCTCAGCGTTTGGTATGTCGGTGATCTATGTCTATTTTGAAGACGGTCTGGATATCTATTTTTGCCGACAGATCGTCTCCGGAAGACTCTCAGGAGCCTTGTCCGATCTCCCCGATCTTCACGAACCTCCGAGTCTGGGACCCATATCTACCGGCCTCGGAGAAATTTACATGTACTATCTGACCCTTGATGAGGGTGCCGATACGGAAGGAAAGGATAAGCAGACCTATCTGCGGGAAGTAAATGACTGGATTGTGAAGCGGCAGATTCAGATGGTACCCGGAATCACGGATATCCTCTCCATGGGGGGGTATGTACTGCAGTATGCCATCGAGGTAAACCCCCGTGATCTCCATCGGTACAAACTGGACCTGGACGATATCGTGGATGCGGTTGTATCCAATAATGACAACGTGGGTGGGCAATTCCTTGTGCTGGGAGTGGAAGAGTATTTAGTCAGGGGAATCGGTCTTGCCGAAACCCGGGAAGATCTGCGCAACATTCAGGTCAAGGTCGTGGAAGGGACCCCCATCCGGATCGGCGACGTTGCAGAGGTGAAATTCGGACGTGAGGAGCGTCGGGGTGTTGTCGTTCTGAATGGAGAAGAGGAGATTGTCGCGGGGATTGTACTCAAACTTTACGGGGAAAACACATCTGAAGTGATCGATCGGCTTTCCCGGAAAATGCCGGAAGTCATAGAAGCCCTTCCCCCGGGAGTCCACCTGGTCCCATATTACAACCAGAGCCGTCTGGTGCATCACGCCGTCACGACAGTTCGTAATGCAATGGCTCTCGGCGGATTACTGGTTCTGCTCTCCCTGTTCTTTTTTCTGGGACGTCTTCGCACGGCACTGATCGTGGCCATATCGATCCCCTTTTGCGCATTTTTCGCCTTTCTTCTAATGGGATGGGCAGGCCTGTCGGCCAACCTGATGTCCCTGGGAGGAATCGCCATTGCCATAGGAATGCTGGGAGACGGTTCCATTGTCATGGTGGAAAATATCTCCCGGCTCTACTCCCGAAAGGAAAGGGAGAAGAGACTTACCCGGTCGGAATGTCTCCTCCAGGCGGCCCGGGAAGTGAGTCGTCCAATTCTCTTCTCCATTGTTACGATTATCCTTGTCTTTCTTCCTCTCTTCACACTGGAGGGAGTGGAGGGAAAGATGTTTTCCCCCATGGCGCTTACAATCACCTTTGCACTTCTCGGGTCAATCCTTGCGGCGCTTGCATTGACGCCCGTTCTTGCATCCTTCCTCCTTTGCCCGGACCGCGAAAGGAGCGGACGCCTTATTCAAATCCTTTCCTCCCTCTATCGGGATCTGCTGGAAAAAACGCTCACCCGTAAAATTCCGGTCATAGGGATTTCCCTTCTCGCCCTTGTGGCCTCCCTGATCCTTCTCGGGAATCTGGGTACGGAGTTTATCCCCGTCCTGGAGGAGGGCGTTATACAAATCAACGTTACGATGAGCCCTTCGATCTCTCTGGAGGAAGCGACCCGGGTGATCTCTGCCATGCAGAAGGACATCAAGAGCCTCCCGGAAATAGAAAGCACGGTGTCCAAGATTGGACGCCCTGAGACGGGAAGTCACCCCCATCCTGTAAATTTCGGTATGATCCAGGCCGTGTTAAAGCCCGAGCACGAATGGCGTCACCATCTTCAAAAGAGAGATCTCGTGCGGGAAATCGGAGAACGGTTATCTTCCTTTCCCGGTGTTCAGCTGAATTTCACCCAGCCGATTCAAAACCTCTTTGATGAGCTCCTTTCCGGGGTTCGGACTCAGCTTGCGATCAAGATATACGGGGAAGACCTTGGGGAGCTGAAATCAATTGCCGGTGAAGTGAGAGAGGCCATTGAGACGGTTCCGGGACTCGTAGATCTGGCGGTCGAGCAGAACGCGGGTCAACCGCAGGTTCAGGTGGTCGCAGATCGGGAAGCCTGTGCACGGTACGGTGTTCGTGTCTCTCAGATTCTGGAACTGGTTGAAATGGCGGTGGGAGGGGAAGTTGTTGACGAACTCTATCTGAATACAAGGCGGTACGGGATTTTTGTCCGATACAAGAAATCTCACCGGGACACGCCCGAAGCTATTCGTAATCTTCTTCTTTCCACATCAACCGGAGTCATGGTCCCCCTTTCTCAGGTTGCCGAGGTTCGGGAGGTTACGGGTCCCATTCAGATTAACCGGGAAAGAAACCATAGACGATGGACCGTCACCGCAAACGTGCGCGGGAGGGATATGGGAAGTGTGGTGAAGGAGCTTCAGGCCAGGATTCAGCAGCGTGTGACCCTGCCCCCCGGTGCAGTCCTGGAAATCGGCGGTCAATTTGAAAATCAGAGAAGAGCCATGCGAAGGTTGAGCCTGATCGTACCGCTCACTCTTTTCCTGATCGTTCTGATGCTCTACCTATCCCTGGGCACGGTACGGGAGGCTCTTCTGATCTTTATCAATGTACCGCTGGCCCTGATCGGAGGTGTGCTGGGACTTGTCCTTGCGGGTGAATATCTATCTGTCCCTTCGTCCGTGGGCTTTATTGCTCTGTTTGGTATTGCCGTTCAAAACGGGTTGATTCTTGTTTCCACGATTCGCCAGAGTTATCGGGAAGGAATGGATCTCCACCAGGCGGTTGTAGAAGGATCAGTTCTCCGTCTCCGCCCGGTCCTCATGACGGCGCTGACCACGATGCTGGGGCTTATTCCTCTGCTTGTGGCAACGGGAGTCGGATCTGAAGTTCAAAGACCCCTGGCCGCCGTCGTTGTTTTTGGACTGGTTTCCTCCACGTTTCTGACGTTATTCCTTCTCCCGGCGCTCTATCCCTGGTTTGCTCATGGAAGGGAGACGCCAGCCTCTCCATGCATGGAGGAACCTGGGCCATGAAAAGCGAACGCAGCGTTTCCTCGTCGAATCGATGGAAGGCCCCATCCCGGCCGGTGCCCCACCTGTCCCCTTCGGGAAGAATTCGAATTGCCCTCCTGATTAATTTCGTGTTTCTCTTTATCGAGATTGCGGGCGGGCTGATGTCCGGCAGCCTGGCTCTTCTTGCCGATGCGGGTCACATGATGACGGATGTGGCTGCACTGCTCCTCGCTCTCTTTGTGGATCACCTTTCACGAAGGCCTCCGACCACACGCCGGACCTACGGCCTTCTCCGTGCTGAAGTCCTGGGTGCCTTTATCAATGCCGGGACGATGTTTTTTATCGTTGCCTTCATTCTTCACGAAGCCTGGGTGCGCATGGGTCATGATCTCGTTATCAACGCACCATTAATGCTCGGGGTCGCCTTACTCGGCCTGCTTGCCAACATGGCCAGCGCCATCGTACTGCATGGCGGGAAGAGCCAGAATGTGAATGTGCGCGGGGCCTATCTCCATATGATGGGGGATGTACTGGGATCGCTTGCCGCCATCGTTGCGGGCGGGGTGATCTGGCTGACCGGCTGGATTCCTATTGATCTGATCGTAAGCCTTCTTGTCAGCCTGCTGATTGCCGTCAGCACCTGGCGGCTCTTTACGGAGACGGTGAACATTCTCATGGAGTCGGCCCCGGACAACATCAAGTATCGGGAAGTCAAGGAGGCCATGGAACGTCTTTCCCAGGTTCAGGAGGTTCACGACCTTCACATCTGGACTCTGACTACGGGTGTTCCCGTCCTTACCTGTCATGTTGTAATCCTGAGGGAGTTCGACGATCCCCTGTGCTGGGAATCATGCCGTTTGGCCCTTGAGGACCTGCTGCGCTCTAGGTTTGGTATTGACCATACGACACTTCAGTTTGAGCGTGCATCCTGTCAGAGAGAGTGCGGGGTTGGCTGATTCCCGCGTGAATCGACCCTTAATTCCGGAAAAGGTTTACGGTTCTCCGAATCGATTTCGAAGAGTCTGTACAAATACCCGGTCGGCTCGAATAGAACCCATTTCCAGGATAGAGTACCCCCTCTTCCATGCAACAAAGAAGAGCCAGGCAAGGGCGGCCATCGTAAGAGCGATATTGGGCCAGGCATTCAGGGCCCACTGACCTGACCACTCCACCGTCGAATCGGGGATGGGCCAGAGGTAGGGGATCCCCCAGTTCGAGCCGTCGGGGCCGCCGCTTCCGAGAAGATCGCAGAGAAAGTGGAGGTGGACGACACCGAAGGCTGCAAGCGCCGCCCGCAGTCTTCTCCCGCACCAGAGGTAGACGCCAAGACTCAGAAAAAGAGCCGCCCACAACGTGTGGCCAAAGGTGTGGTGGATCAAGCTGTAAACGGGAAATTTATCTTTAAAGAGGATTTCCAGGGGTGCTCCCAGGCCGTCCAGATCCGGAAGAATGCCCGACAGCGTGACGGCCACACGCTCCCTTCGGGTATGAAAGAAACCGGAGGCGATATCGTAACTGACCAGGGCATGGGTGATGGTGTTCATACGTTTCAGGACCACTCTACCACAGGAGTGGAACGACAACGTTCACGAAACGGAACTAATAGGTTTGAATTGACTCGTTTTCACCCACCCAGGAGAGGAACCCTTCCGGGTCGGATTCCATTAAAGCCACGACCCTGTTTCTGATTTTGTCATAGAGAGGCGGAGAATCAAGAAGTTCATCGATGGATCGTCCCTCTTTCCGAAGAAGATAGGTGGCGCAGGCTCTTCGCAGATAGCCATGGGTCAGCGAAGAAGGAATCGATCGTCTACCGAGAATCCCTTCCAGGGCTTCCCGGGCCGGCAGAATCGAATCGCGGGCGATGTAATCGCACAGGCCCTCTCTGAGCCAGACGGGAAGATCGTGCTCCTGGAAAAACCCCACCCTGTGCTGAATAAGCCGGTGGGCGATTTCATGGACGATAGACCCGCTCAGAGTTCTTGCCCTGGAGGGATCATGTCCCAGCCTCCTGGCAAAGGCCAGGTCCCGTTCCACATCTCCCTCGGTGATAAAGATGTCCCCGGTCAGGGGGACACATCCAAAGTGCTTATCACGGAGAAAAAGATGTTTCATCAGGGATAGGCTTTGACAAAGATAGACGTCATGTTGAAGGCCCGGATCTGGGATCTCACTTTTCTCAAGGAGCTCATGAATGCGGGTCGTGACTTGATGGATGGAGGGGGGGCAGGGGTTGCGTGGAATGGATCGATAGAGATCCATCCTGGTAGCTGTAAGGGAAGAGGGGTCCGGGGAATGCCACCAGAAAGGCCTGGCTGAGAACCAGAGACACAGAGGTCAGAAGTATAATTTTGACTGATCGTTTTAGCCAGGCCGGAACGTCCACAAGGTCTAATACGGCTTGTAGTGCGGGTAAGTTTATGTTCGGAAATCAGAAACTGTGAATCTGGTTGAGTCCCTTTTTTCGCTCTTTCCAGTCGGGCAGAAGGGTTCCAAGCAGGTGATAGAAAGCCCTGGAGTGACCTGAATGCTTTAAATGGCAAATCTCGTGGACGACGACGTATTCCACGCAGGAGAGGGGGGCGCGGATCAGGTGGGTATTGAAGAGGATCGATCGCGTACGTGCGTTACAGCTTCCCCAGCGGGCCTTCATTCTGCGCATCTTTACGGTCGGTCGGGCGGTGGCGGCGGGCTCCAGGCGGGGATACCATTGATCCACGAGATCGTTGAGGATTTCCTCTGCCCGTGCGCGGTACCAGTCCATGAGCACCCTCTCCGTTTTCTCCAGTGTGACCGTCCCCCGGAGATGAATGGTAATCACTCCGTCTTCCTGCTGAACACCGTTTCGGGCCCCCTGCACGATCTTGAGACGATGGGGGAGTCCAAGATAGGTGTGAGTTTCCCCATCCCGGTAGCCGGGAAGGGAAGGCAGAGTAGCCAGACGCTGAAACTGCCGGGCGAGCCAGGGCTTCTGCTGCAGTGTCCATCCGATGGCAACTTCCCGGGAGATCCTCATCGGGATAGCCAGAGTGACTCTGCCGTCGGTGTGAACCCGAAGACCCATGGTTCGCCGGGATCTGCGCTGCAGAGAGATGGAGATTTCATGCTGATCAAGCTGAATGGTGAAGGGTTCCAGGAGGTGAGTCTTTCGGCGCACGGGACTATTATCGGAGATTGAACCGGATTGGACAAGGACCAAGAATACAGTACATGCTTACAAAGGGATTACCGGTAGTTCGTCACTTTCGAACCCGGGACTTCATGGCGAAGGATCGATCATCGATGGCTCTCATCGTTGCCAGAATCCCGTCCAGGTGATCACATTCATGCTGAAGAAGTTCGGAAAGGTCTCCCCCGGCATCAATTTCACGAAGGTTCCATGCCGGATCCCGGTATCGAACCCGGCACCGTCGAAACCGTCGTACCCGGACCAGAAGATCGGGAAAGGAGAGACAGTCATCCCAGAGTTCCATCATCTCATCTCCCAGAGGCGTAAGCTCCGGGTTGATCAGCACATGAGAGCCTTCGGTTTCCATGACGATCAACCGCTTCATGAGACCGATCTGAGGTGCGGCAATGGCGCGGCCTGCCCCTGTCCGTGTGCGGAAATCCAGTAATGTGTCCCGAAGGTCCTGGATGATCGGTGTGAGGGAAGGAAGATCCTCCCGCGTCACGGGACGGGAGAGTTCGTGAAGCCTCGGATTCCCCAAAAGAAGAACCTCTCTAATCGACATCGGGTACACACCGATCCCGTGGTTGGGACTGCTGATCCCATACTTTATTGCCCGCTACATCTTTCAATACATGCCTCTACTTTGTCGCTAAGACGGTCTAACTTTCTTTGGAGCCGTGAATTATCTTCGTGGTTGGCAGCCGCGGCGATGTGGCCGGCCAGGTGTTCGATGTCGTCGAGCGTCATGCGTATCCGGACCTTCGATCCCTTCACTTCCCCTATCAGCTTGTCCCTGTCTTCATAGAAGGTGTGGCTGGTGATAAGATCAATCTCCGCGGGTGTCAGCAGAAGCGACAAGACCTTATTCGTCATGTGGGTTCTCCGGTTGTCTTTCCCAGGAATCCAGGATGTCGTCCACCCTGTCCCGTACTTCGAGGCGGGCAAATTCATGACCATAGCCCTGAGCGAGCAGGTCGTCGTAGTTGGTCGAACGGTGACGGACATGGGCGACCACGGCAAGACGAACGGCTTCTTCGTCTAGTCTCTTTGCTGAAGCCGAACGGCCCACCCTGCCGCTGTACTTCAGGCAGGCGTGGTTTGCGATGGTCTTTTCCACTCCTTCTGGCGCACTGGGAAAGATCTCACGCACCTGTTGGGTGAACAAAGCGATGTAGGATCGATCCTCCTCCCTCCGGCGGATTGCAGCGCGTTCCCGTTTCCGGGTACGGGCTTCTTCATCCTCAAGACACTCCTTCTCTGCCCTGTGAAGGGCCTCTTCTTCCACGAGTACACCCTGTCGCTCATACTGGCGTCGTGTCTTGCTCCACTTCACGACCACAGCGTCCAGAATGGAGTGCTTTCGGGACCGTCGCGTAAGGACAACGTTGCCGCGGTGCAGGTAGACAAGGTGTTCCAGGTCGGCGCAGGAAAGGCAGAGGGCCTTCTTTTCAGGTGTCATAGTGATCCAGGAGCCCTTTTCCAGTACTTCCCCGCAGTCATCGCACCTTGATTCTTTGGAGGTGGTGATATAGACGACGATATCTTTCTTCTTTTTTTTCACTCTGATTCTTTTTCCTTATTCAACCCTTTCTCAACCGCTCTGCAACAAAGGTGTTGAAAAGCTTCAGAGCCCGGTCGGCGGTCCGGAATGTCGGAATTCCGGAAGCTTCGAGGAGCCGTGCCATAGGATCATAGATGGCGCCCCCATCCACAACGACCACCCAGGCCTTGGGGCAATCCCTGAGTATGGCGGCCATCCGGGACACGATGGAATCTTCCCGGGTCAGATCATCCCGGTGCCCCTTCCCCGCAGGCAGAGTATTAAGAGCGGGAGTGAGGGGAACGCAGCCCACCACCCCGACATCCACACCTTTATCTTCCAGGACCGTACGGATCACGCCGTCATAGGCCTCATCCCCGGCCATGGGGGTGAGGTCGATGGGGTTGTGAACATCGACGATGGAATCGATCCGGCACATCACAAAGAGATCCGTCAGACGTCCGGCCGTCTCTCGTGTAAAGTCAACGAGCTTCAGAACGCCAAGGTTGTCGGCCATGGCCACGCACTCGAATCCGGCATTGGAAACGGCGCCAAGGCGGGTGCCCCCTACCGTCTTGTTTCCCAGGAAGGCAAAGAGGCGGGTGAGATCTTCGAAGTCTTCCACCGTGTCGGCGATCACGATTCCGGCGGAGTGCGCCAGCTGCCGGGTCACGGCGTAGTCGCCGGCAATCGAGGCTGTATGGCTGGCGGAGGCTTTGGCTCCGGCCGCGGTTCGTCCGGCCCGGTAGAGGATGACCGTCCGGCCGGAGGCTGTAATTTCCCGGGCGGCCTTCAGGAAGCGCAGGCCGTCCAGGGGTTTGAAACCTTCCACATACACCGCGTAGATCTGCAGATCCGGATCGTCCTTCAGATAGGTGAGGTAATCCCCGATCGTGAGATCCATCTGGTTGCCGATGGAAATCGAATACTTGGGATTTACCCCGGCAAGCTTGTTTGTCTTGGAAACGGCAAAGGCGCCGCTCTGGGAGAGGAAGGCAACGGGGCTGGTCTCCCCCTGGGGCACCGGAAGCTTGTACTCCGGGATAAACATCGTGTCGTACCGGCCGGGCTGAGACCGGATGCCCAGGCAATTTCCCCCGTTAATGACAGGCCCGCCCCACGGAGTGTTCCGGGAGCGGTCCAGGGCCTCGTTCATGGCCCGGACGATCTCCTCGGTTCCCTCCTTCTCCTCCAGGCCACCCGGAATGACGATGATGCTCTCCGCCGCCTCGCGATCGGCAATTTCGGTGATGATTTCCGGTACCTGATGGGCTGCCACGGCAAGGATAAAGAGGTCGGCCTTTTTGGGAAGAGATGCGATATCGGGGTAACAGCGGACCCCTTCGATCGTCTCGCTTCCGGGTTTGACGATATATATCTTCTCCCGGTCAAACCCTTCCCGCAGAAGGTTGTTCAGAATAATGTGGCCCGGATTCATCTTCTCAGAAACGCCGATGATCGCAGCGCTCTTTGGCTCGAGCAGATATGTCAGCTTGGCGATGGGTCGTTCCTTTGAAGGCTTTCGCGGCGTGGAATTCAGGGTGATGAGGGCGTCGAGGGGAACGAGCCGGCCGTTAGAAATCACGAAGGGATTGACTTCAAATTCGGCAATCGGATCCGGGCACAGGGCTTCCCCGACCTCCATGAAGGCGGAAACCATCTCCACCAGCCGGTCCAGGGCAATTCGAGCCGGCTGTCCGCGAAGCCCCCCGGTGATCAGAGGTGTCACGGCCGTACCTTCCAGGCCTATGCGGATTTCTTCCGGCGTCCGCGAAACGGGGGAGAGGATGGAAACATCCCGGCCCTCCCGGAAGTTGGCGGAGAGAAACTCCGTGTAGATGCCGCCGGTCCCGAAGGTTACGACGGGACCAAAGTCCTCGGTCCAGCGGAGGCCGACCAGAAGTTCACCTCCCAGAGCGGGATCAAAGGCGATCTTTTCCGCAAGGAGGTACCCGCGGACCCGCTCGCCGGAGAATCGGGTCACCATACCGGACAATGCCGCTCGAACGGAAGCTTCCTCCTTTGAGACAAAGGCCACCCCACCCACATCGCTCTTGTGAAGGATATCCGGAGATACGACTTTGATGACAAGGTCTGCACCCGGTATACCGGAGAGCAGATCGGCGGTCACTTCATCCGGTCCCGTTACAAAACGGGTTTCGGGCACCTCGATTCCCATGGCCTGAAGGATCGAAAGACCTTCGGTTTCCAGGAGGGCTCCGCGATTCTCCGAAAGGGCTGTTTCGATGACCTTCTGGATCTTCGGGAGATCCGCCGTCATTGTCCGTGTTCTCGACCCAGCCGGAATGCCTTGAGGTTGATATCCACCACCTTCTCTCCCTTCCGGGCAAACATCTCTCCAATAAGAGCCTCAATCGTCGATTCCCTGACGGGCAGATGGTGGGAGGCGGCTCCGACAATGACCATGTTGGAAGCCCGGGCCGATCCAGCCTCCCGTGCCAGTTTCTCCGAATCGACAATCACGGAATGGGGAAGTTCTCTGATCGCAGAGAGGATCGATTCAAGATCCGGGTAATTTGAAATATTGGTAACGGGATTGGAGGAGGCGATCAGCGTTCCGCTTTCAGAAAGATATTTGACGTAACGGAGGCTTTCCATGGGTTCCATGGAGAGGATCATCTGAGCGCTTCCTTCCGGGATGAGATCGCTTGCGATGGGTTGATCGGAAAGGCGAAGGTTGGCCAGAACAGCCCCTCCCCTCTGGGACATGCCGTGAACCTCGGACTGTTTCACAAACAGACCTTCATTCATGGCGCTTGATGCAATGATGGCCGAAACGGAGAGGACACCCTGTCCTCCAACTCCTGCAAGGATAATGTCATATTTCATGGTTCACCTCATCCCTTTTTACTACGTTTGGCCGTTTCCAGGCATTCCCGGACGGCAATAATGACGGAGAGACCGTGGTGGCTGACTTCCCGGCGCAGGATTTCGGTGTTTTTTTCCGCGTACTTACGATGGGCCTCGATGATCTGGAGGTGATCCGGATCGACGCCGACACCCTTCACGATCGTTTCCAGCCGGGAAGAAGGCAGAACGGTCGGCTGACCACCCGTCATGCCCACCGTCTCGTTGTCGAGAATGATGAGCGTCATGTCGCTGTTGGCGGAGGCGGCATCCATCAGAGGTGTCACACCGGAATGAAGGAATGTGGAATCCCCGATCACGGCGATTACGGGATAGAAGCCTGCGGCCGCGGCCCCGACGGCCATGCTGACCGAGGCGCCCATGCAGACGCACGATTCGATGGCGTTGTACGGAGGAAGGGCGCCCAGGGTGTAACAGCCGATGTCCGACGTGACCAGGGAAGGATCGAAGGCCGCAAGGACTTCCTTGATCACACCGTAGGTATCGGCATGGGGACAACCCTGACAGAGCTGGGGTGGCCGGTTCGCCAGCTGGACAGAAGGAGAGGAAATTCCTGTCCGGGCGGGAAGGTCCAGGGTGCATCGGACAATGTCGGGATTGAGCTCGCCGTCGGGAGGCACATGACCGGACAGCTTTCCCCGGATTTCCATGGTGGGTGGAAGAATGCCGCGGACCAGGCGTTCCACGTAAGGATACCCCTCCTCGAGGAAGAGGAGAATGTCGACATGGTCGGCAAGGGCTCGGATCTTGTCCACGGGAATCGGGTAGGCTCCGATATGCAGATGAGAAGGACGGTTTTCCATCTCTTCAAGATTTTCAAGGAAGTAATTTCGTCCCAGACCCGTCGTGATCACACCCAGTGAAGTGTTCGATTTATTCAGGGTGAGAGGGTTGTAGGACGAGGCCTCGGTGTAGGCGAGGATCTCGGCCTGTCGGTCCAGAAGGGCCCGGTACTGTTTCCGTGCGTTGCTGGGAAGCAGGATCCACGAGGCGGGAGCCGAAGGCTTCTGCAGAGAGTTTTCCGGTTTGGGGTCCCGAACACGGACCACGGCTCGGCTGTGGGCGAGGCGGGTGACCAGACGGATCATGACGGGGAGCTTGAACCGTTCAGAGAGATCGAAGGCTTCCCTTGTCATTTCATAGGCTTCCTGCTGATCCGCCGGTTCAAGGCAGGGAATCTTGGCAAAATCGGCAAAGTAACGGCTGTCCTGTTCGTTCTGGGAACTGTGCATTCCCGGATCATCGGCCACGGCCACGACCAGGCCGCCGTTGATGGAAACAATGGCGGAGTTCATGAAGGGATCGGCCGCCACGTTCAGTCCCACGTGCTTCATCGAAACAAGAGTGCGTTTCCCGACCATGGAGACGCCCAGGGATTCCTCGTAAGCGGTCTTTTCGTTGGCCGACCAGCTTGCATAGGGCTTTCCATGCTTCTGGTAATGGCGGATCAGATACTCCGTGATCTCCGTGGATGGGGTGCCCGGGTAGGCGTACGCAGCAGAAAGACCCGCGTGGATAGCCCCCAGAGCGACCGCTTCATCGCCGAGCAGTACCATGTCGGTCATAAACCCTCCTTGAATTGAGTCAGACAAGAATACCCGGAAAACGCTGGGCGTTCCCACCATCATACCGTGCTTGTGAAAAGTATGTCAAACCTGGCTTCAGGTTTGTTTTTTCCGGTTCAGTACGGGTGTGATTCGTTGAGGCAGCGGTGACGATTCAATTCTTCGAAGGCACGGCCCGGAGGCGGGAGAGAAAGTCGTGAGCTTCCAGAAATCCGACAAAGGTCAGATCCTTTCTCTCTTCACCCCTTGCGTCGATAATGACGATGGTGGGCACACCCTTGATTCCGAATTCTTTCATTAGAACCTTTACCTCGGCGCTTCCCGTTCTTGTCAGATCGGCCTTCAGGGTCACGAATTTTTTCAGCTCCTCCCGTACTTCCGGACGGGAAAAGGTTTTGTGATCCAGCTCCTTGCAGGGCAGGCACCAGTCCGCGTAGAAATCGATGACGACGGGCCGGCCCGCTTCTTCCGCCTTTTGAAGAGCTTCCGGTGTGTAAGGTTTCCAGAGATCGTCTTCCATCTTTGCGTCCCCATGAAAAAGGGGAAGGGCAAGAAAGATGGCGATGGCGAAAAATCCGACACCGAGGATACGTCGGAAGATCCGCCAGCCCGTTGACTCTCCTGCTGTCGGCATGAAAAAGAATAGAACAAGAGCGCAGGCGGCGGCGAGGATCACAAAGATCAGGGTGTCGACTCCGGAGGGAAGAAGGGGGCGAAGCAGGTAGACTGCGGCGGCCAGAAGGAGAAACCCGAAGATCCTCTCGATGGTGGCCATCCAGGTTCCACTGTGGGGCAGTCTGTTGAGGGAAGCGGAAAAAACGCCCAGAATCAGGTAGGGAAGTCCCAGACCCGCACTGAGGCTGAAGAACATGACAAAGCCGGTCCAGGGATTTCCCGTCGCGGCCACATAGGTGAGCAGACCCAGGACGATCGGACCGATACAGGGTGCCGCCACAAGGCCGACGAGGGCGCCCATCAGAAAGGCGCCAATCAGGCCCTTGCGCCCGCTGAGTCTTGAGGTGAGGGCCGAGGGAAGCTGGAGCTTGTAAACGTCAAACATCGAGAAGGCCAGAAGAACCAGAACCACCGCCACAATGACCAGGACGATGGGGTTCTGAAGAAGGTTTCCGAAGAGGCCTCCCGTCATGGCCGCAACCGTACCCAGAATTGAATAGGTAAGCGTGATTCCAAGGAAGTAGAGAAGAGCCAGAGGCCAGGCGCTGCCCTGGCGTTCTTTCGCCTGGGCTGCAAAGAACCCAAGGGTGATGGGAATCATGGGGTAGACGCAGGGTGTGAGATTTAAGGCCAGGCCGGACAAAAAGATGAGAAGAAGCGTGAGGAAGACGCCTCTTCCCTTGATCCAGTCCGCGACCGTGCCTTCCTCGCCGCCATCCAGGGAGGCGGAGGAAGCCCCGGAAACTGTCAGGGTGACCGTTCGGGTAATCTCTGTGGGAGGAAGACAGAGCTGGTTGTTGCAGGCCTGGTAGGTCAAGGTCAGAGGGACGATCAGTGTTCCCTTTGCTTCCGGGTGGATCTTCACCCGAACCTGAAAGGTGAGGTCCCCTTCATAGACGGCAAGGGGATCCGGGGAAAAGGCAAAGGTGACAAGCTTGTGCTCCGGAGCATCCAGCCCTTCCAGGGTAACCCATTCGTGGTCCACGCTGAAAGAGGTGGGGATGAAGGATTCATCCAGGGGGGTTGACGAATTGATATGCCAGGGGGAATGGATCTTCACCGAGGCGGCGACCGGGACAGTCTCTCCGGATCGGACCGTCAGGGATTCTTCCGGTATTCGAAAGGTAACCGACTCTTCAATTTCCTCCAGGGCAAAGAGGAAGGGAATCGTTATCAGGAAAAGGAATATCATGACTGCGCGTTTCATGTTCATGTCAACCTCGATGGAGGAGTATTTATTTCTCGTCCGGCAACGAAAAATCTCTGAATAACAACGTTCGGACAGGTAATCTACCAGACGAGACGATAGATCTTAATGGGTTTGCTGACGCCCTTGACGGAGACCTCCCCGGCCTCTTTCAGTGGAAAGGATGCCGTCAGCTTTCCGACGGTGATGTCGCTGATTACGATTTCATTCGTCTGGGCCACCGTCTCTTCGAGCCGCGAAGCGACATTGACGGTATGTCCCAGGGCGGTATAGTCCAGACGCTTTTCCGATCCCACATCACCCACGATTGCCAGCCCGCTGGAAATTCCAATCCGGAGGCCCACTTCCGGCAGGCCGCGTTTTACACAATCCCCGGCCCACTGGTCAAAGGTTCTCATCAGGTCCAGGGCCGCGGCGCAGGCGGTATCCGCGTGGTTGGGGTTGGGAACGGGGGCACCGAAGAAGGCCATGACGGCATCGCCAATGAACTTATCCAGGGTGCCGTCATGCCGAAAGATCACCTCGGTGGAGAGGGTAAAAAACTCGTTCAAAAAGGGAATGAGCTTCTCGGCATCCATCTCGGAAACGGTCCTTGTGAAGCCGACCAGGTCGGCAAAGAGCACCGAGATGTCCACGGAAGAGGAGGGCACGGCCATGGAACCGGTGCGCTTGTCCCCGCTGATTACGGCATTCACGATCGACGGAGAGTGGTACCTCGCCAGCTTTTCCTTGATTCTCTGCTCTTCCGCAAATTTTTCCTGGAGGAGGCTCTGTTCGATAGCGACAGCGGCAAAGTTGGCCAGGGCCGTGAGGACATCCAGATCTTTGGCGGTGAACATCCCCGCCTTGATGGAAGAATCGACGTACACGGCACCCAGGACACGGTCCTGGCTCCAGAGCGGAGCACACATGGCGGAACGGATGTTGTGGAGACGGATCGAGAGGCCTTCTTCAAACCGTTCGTCGGTAGAGGCATCATGGGTAATGACGCTTAAGTGCTGCTTGGTGACCATGTTCAGGATCGTTGTGGAGATGGGCAGGGTTTCACTGGTGAGTTCATTAGCCCGATCTTTTATGAAACAGGGCTCCAGCTCCCCATTACGCTGAAGCATGATAAAGCCGCGGTCACAGGGGAGGATGTCGAAGATCGAGTCCATGATCTTTGCCATGACCTCGTTGAGATCCCTGGCCGTTAGAAGGGTTCGGGCCATCTGGACCAGGATGTCCAGCATTTTCTCCCTTCGCTTCTCTCCTGTCGTCTCTCCCGCCGTCTTCATCTTCGTGCTGACGTCAATCTTGAACTCTTCCTCGAATTCCTTAATGGACTTGACGTAGGTCGTGGAAAAGTCCTCCCGGGGGAGCTCCACCTTTAGCGTATACCCACCCAGGACCAGCTCCATGGCGTCTTCCAGCTTTACGCTCTGCATGGGTTGTTCTCTGACAACGATGCCGTTGGTGGATCCCAGGTCCTCCATCATGAAGTCCTGGCCCTGCTGGACGATCCGTGCATGTTTTCGGGAAACTGAAAAGTCGGGAAGAACAAGGTCGTTAAACTGGGACCGACCAATGTTGAAGGGAGATCGAGACACCGCAACCTTACGCTGAAGGTTGGGGCCACTTACGTGCAGCGTCAGCATGGACCTATTTTACCATCGAACCCGTGGATCGGAAGAGGAGGGAGGATAGGTCCTGGATCAGCTGAAAGAGGGGATGGGCCCTTCTTTGTAGGTATACCCTTCCGGCATGTGGCCGCGGAGGGGGGGGAGTTCCATGAGTTGAAGTACCTCGGTGGATGGCTGGTAGTTGTAGGAGGTGGAAAGGATGTCGATAAAGGCATCCACAATTTCCGGGTCGAACTGTCGGCCCTTTTCGATCACGAGTCGCTTGGCCGCTTCATCCCAGGAGAGGGCGTGCCGGTAAGGCCGGGAAGTGGTCATGGCATCAAAGGCGTCCACAACAGCGACGATCCTGGCGCCCAGGGGAATCGATTCACCACTGATACCTTCCGGGTACCCGAAATTTTCCTGTCCGTCGGCACCGGAGAACCATTCGTGGTGGTGCTGGATAATGGGAATCGCCAGACGAATGAATTCGATGTTCTTCAGGATGTTAACTCCGATGGTCGTATGTTCCTTCATCTTCTCCCGCTCTCCCCGGTCCAGACGTTTTGGTTTCTGCAGGATGGCTTCCGGAACCCCTATCTTTCCGATGTCGTGGAGCATGGCCCCGAGACGAAGTGTTGTGACCTCATCCTCCTTCATTCCCATGCTGATCCCGAGTTCCGTGGCAAAGGTTGCCGTTCGCTCGACGTGACCTTCCGTGTAGTTGTCCTTGGCTTCAATGGCATTGCAGAGGGTTTCCACGGTATCGAAATAGGTGGTCTGAAGGAGTTCATGGGCCTTGGAGAGGGCTCCGTGCAGATCGGACTGATGAACGGCAAAGGCCAGGTTGGCGGAAATCGTTTTTAAAAGTTCCAGATCCCGGGCGGAAAAGGGATCGGCCTTGTAGCCCTGGAGGTCAAGAACGCCGATGATACCCTCTTCAACGCGCAGGGGTATGGCGGTCTCCGAGGCGATGCCCTCCACGGCCGCAATGTAATCCGGATGTTCCCCCACCTGGGGAGCGTAGACCACTTCTTCTGACAAAAAGGCGATCCCGACAATTCCCTGGCCGGGAGTCAGGGCGTGAAGTTTGATTCGATCGGCATCGATTCCCGAGTGGGATCGAAGCCTCAGCATCCGGGCGGAGGTATCATAGATGTAGATTTTGGCGATGGAGATGTCGACGTGGGATCGGAGAGTCTGGAAAACCTTTTCCAGGAGAACGTCCATATCCAGAGTCTCCAGGGTATGGGCCGTCGTGGCAAATACAAGCTTCAGATCGGAGATCGTCTCCTGGAGATCGTCGGTGAGCTCCTGGTTTTTCAGGGCGATACGAGCCTGTTGAACCAGATTGTTGGCCATATGATCATCCCGCTGACTGATCGTGTCCCGGTCCCACTTTACGCAGGAAAGACTTGACGGAGGAATCAGGAAGTCAAGGGTTGGTTCTTTCCCGGTAATGACAGGGTCCTCAGGAATTCGGGTTGTCTTACCTCCACCGGTGATGACAATCGACTTGAGACCGAGGACATCAATAAGTGCGGAAGCCAGATGGCTGAAGACTTCCCGCTGGCTTCGGGACTCCATCAGCGACTCGGTATATCGCTGAATTCTCCGGCTGATCGTGATCCGGCTGCGCACCCCGTCGGTGAAGAAACCCGTCAAAAACCCCAGGATATTCAGAAGGATCAGGGTTGCGACGGCATTGACGATGGGGACGACCCCCAGGTCATGGTCGTAGCGGGGAAAGATGTGGAGGTAGGAGATAAAGGTCGACACCGTGCACCCTGCCACGGCCGCGGTCAGTCCGCCACGGAAGGCCAGAAAGAGCATGGGGATGGCCAGAAGCATGAGATACCAGGAGGTGCCGATTATCACGCGGGGAAAGGCGATAAAAAGGCCGGTAAAGAGAAAAACCATCACGATCCCCACCTTCAGAACCTCCCCCCTGGTCAGCAGGATCTGATAGAGGGGGCGGGGAAAGTAGACGGAATGTACAGGATGGAACCAGTTCTTTCGAATCGTTTCTGGAATTCGGGTCAGAAAAGGGCGGACAATCAGGATCAGGGGAAGGGCCAGGCAGAGGGCCGCCAGGAGGTCCGAGGTCCACCAGGCAAAGAACCGTAACGGGATCTCATGGGTCGGGATGGGAGCATTTACGGGTTGAACCACGTTGTATCGGATCAGCTGGTAGATATTTCCGAAGGCCGCATCGAGAAAGGTGCCCCCCACGAGACCCAGAATCAGAAACCGGGACATCGTGTTGTGTCGGTAAAGTCTTGCATCGGCTCCGAGCCTGGAAATAACCCAGAAGGGAAGAAACCCCTCCGTCGAATGGATCAGGCCCTTGAGGATCCCCCGCAGGAAGGGCATTCCAGGTGACCAGGGAGAGGCAATACAGCCGAGAATGATTCCCAGGGCGGCCATGGGCCCGAAAAAATAGAAGGCTAAAATCGTAATCGCTGCGGTGGGATAAAAGAGGGTGACGCCCGGGATCAGGTGGAACATTTCCAGCTGGGCCACTCTCTCCGAGGCAGCATAGACAAAGGCGATCAGAACGATAATGATGGGATCGGATGGAAATCGGACGAAACCCCTGAAAGAAAAGTTGGACTTTCCTGGCTTGCCCAATACCATAAATTGATTATACACCATGCTATGATGATGAGCCGTGGGAATTCTCCTTATGCTTCTGGCCTCCGCGAGCTTCACCACCATGTCCGCGCTCGTCAAGGCGGCCGGATCTTCGATTCCGCCCGTAGAAATGGTCTTTCTCCGATGCGTGATCGCATCCCCGATCTTCTATCTTTTTATCCGGCTCCGCAAACGAAATCCCATCATCAGGGCAAAGAAAGTGCTGGTCTGGAGGACGATCTTCGGACTGTCCGCCATGGCCGGGTTCTTTTACGCCCTTACCCACATGCCCCTGGCGGACACGATCTTTATCGGCCGGTCCCAGCCCCTCATTCTCTCCCTTCTGGCGCCGCTGATCCTGGGGGAACACGCACCCCGGTCGGCGTGGATCGCCATCGGAGCCGGTCTCTGCGGTGTCGCCGTCATCATGAAGCCCGCCATGGCCTGGCCCATCGCCGCCTGGGTCGCCCTCGGATCGGCCGCATGCAGTGCGATGGCCCACCTTCTCGTCCGGAAGCTCAACGCCACAGACACCCCCATGGTGATCGTTTTCAATTTCACGGTGCTTTCCGCGATTCTGACCTCGTTCGTTGTCATTCCAACCTTTGTCTGGCCCACGCCCGAGCAGTGGATCTATGTTCTTGGAGTGGCCGTCTTCGCCAGCTTCGGCCAGCTTCTGATGACGCTCGCCTACCAGAGAGACCGCGCACCCGTCATCGCTTCCGCCAGCTACTCGTCGGTCATTCTCTCCGTCGTCTACGGATATTTCTTCTGGGATGAGATCCCCCATCCCCTGGCCTGGCTGGGAGGGGCCCTCATCGTTGCCGGTGGTCTCCTTCTCCTGAAGGCCCGCTGGCACGCCAGCGAACCCCCCTCCCCCGCGGCGACGTAACCACAGACCATTTCTCTCAACCTCCGGGTAATCCGCAAAGGAGGACCGATTCCGAATCATGACGTTGTAGATGAGGAAATTAAGGGGGATAACCTCGAAGAACGGAGTGGGGGCGACGGGATGAGTTTCGCTACTTTTTGCGCTCTCATAACCTCGAAGACGTGCAGGATTTGGCAGTCATGGTATAGTATCTCCATATTCATTTTGAGGGGGCTTCGATGAAAAATTCACCCATTAAATCACTTAAAACGCCTATATATATATACTTATCCCTGTTCTTTGCCTTCTTGACACCCCTTCTTTTCTCCTCCGTTCCTAATCCACTTACAATTGAAGCTACTGCAAAGAAGGTTCCAGGCATACGGGACCAGATAGAGATATCGTTTACAGCAAATACCACACCAGATGATGCACAATTCGTCTATTTCTCCGCTGGGGGAAGAAATGTGGATCTAGTCAGCATCACTCCTTCGGAGGATGTTGTGGTGGATGAATACGGACAATCAGGACGTGCGGTTGTTCAAGTTATTGGTGATGGATACATAAGGGTGGATGTTGCTGTTGTTTCGACAAATGGTTATTATGGAGCTTCTTCAAGTTTCTTTTTCCGCGTAGATCAAGGTAATGTTCACACGATTCCCGAACAAATCTATTTGAATGCTGTGAAAGATCAGTTTGTAGCTGACGTTCAATCGAAGGCTGATGAACATGCCCACCGCAGCCTGGACCATCTCAAAGCGAATGGATTGCAAATAGTTGTGGAAAATTGGCCACAGGACGATCGAAGCTTTCCCGTGGAAAACGATTTCGGACTTTCGATCGAGACTTCAGAAGAGATTTATGCCGAGGAGTTTTTAAAGACAGCCATCCAGGACCCAAATTATACTGACATTGTAACTATTCAGCCTGGAGATAGATACCCTTGTTATTTTTCACGAATCTCACAAAGCCCCACACCGCCATCCTACTATACCAATGTTGCGGCCCAGGTCCATTTTATTCCTGTAGTAGGACAAGCCTCCAATCCTGCTGGTGGCGGGGGTGGTGACGATACACTTAGAAGTTTATCAGCAATACCGATAAAAGCCACGAAATTTTACATCTTTACAAGAATGTGGGTTCAGGATATCTGCTTGGGGAAATACTATTTGAAAACCGTGAGACACACTGTGTACACGAATGATAATGGTACAGCAGATTGCACGGTGGCCTATGCAAAGATCCCGGGCGATGTTAGTGCCCCGATCATCTGGATCAGTGGGTTCTCGGAGAGCGCTTATGTGTCCGTGGGTGAATGCGTTGTTGCTGGTCAAGACAGTGCGGGTTTTCCAACCCCTGGTTATGTCGAGGGTTCTGAAGAGCAAAGTTTATATGAGATAAACGTAAATACAGACGCATTCGATGAGGAGTACAGGAATGAATATCATGAACATCAGATCGAAGAATATCTGATACAAAATTTTTCATCGGAAGTCTGGGAAGTTCATGCTTTCTACTATCTAGCAGACCAAAGTCTCGAGAATCCTCAAAGTTTTCTACTGCATCAATATTTGAGAGAGCTTTCGGAGTTCTGGAGGTTAAAGACATTTACAACTGATCAGACTACATTCCGAGCATGCAGGTTTGACGAAGTTGTATCGACTGGCTCCGAAATGGGGGCTTATACCCTGGATGCCGGTATCAGCCCACCAAGAGGTACCCTCAAAAAGTGTGGAAAAAGAGAAAAGCGGCGTGTATCCTGAGGT
>ERZ795057.30-NODE-30-length-140819-cov-8.163103_pt1 | contig 140819 bp, 112 predicted proteins | sample MGYA00375141_ERZ795057 | MGnify/ENA primary metagenome ERZ795057 (study PRJEB30186, sample SAMN05720163) | activated sludge metagenome | isolation source: Anaerobic digester | place: Hong Kong | collected 2015-01-26 ...
GATCTGTAGAGACTGTTATCTGAAGGATTCCGATTTCACCCGGCTTTAGATCAATACCTTCAGAGTAATCATCATTATGACTCAATTCACCTTCTACAGCTTCAGACTCAATCTTTGAGACTTCAATGTTGATATTCTCCAATACCTGACTGCCATCATTTCCTATCAGAAAGGTCAAGGTCGTTTTTCCCGCCGTATAAAAACTCAACGGATAAAGAGCGTACACTTTTAAGCCATTTTCTGTAGAAATAGACCTTAACTTCTGAGTGATTATCTTTCTCATCTGTAGTTTTCCAGTTTGTTCGTTATTAAAAATTTTCACTATCTGATTCCGCTTAACATCCTCCAGATCCGAATATTCAGAGATCAGTTGTCTCACATCAGCGTAGTGAGTATCATCTCCTGAAATGGCCCAGTTAATCGCTTTTTGTGTAATCATTTTAGAAATTGTTTTCGCATTTGGTGACAACAGTTCAGTCATCTGAACCATATACTGATTATAAAACGGCTCAGCCTCTTCCTGGATCGCAAATAAAGTGATCATCATAAGACAGAAAATCATCAACAAAAAAAGTATTCTCTTCATATAAAACCCTCCTTTTGCAGCAGAATATGATCTCTATTGTATTCATTCATTTTTAATATTGTATGCCTTTATATTTCAGTATATACCGGATTTAATATAAAATCAAGATTACATTTCAGTAAGAACAAAAAAAAGAGAATCTCAGAAGATTCTCTTTTTTTTGTTTTCTGTAATAGGTTTAAAGGGTTGCTTCAAACCATTCAAGCGCTTCGTCTATTGCGATCTGAAGATTTTCAGGTCCTTCAAAAATCCCCAGCATATGATCCGCATCGAGCTGAACCAGCTTCTCCAGTCCGTCATGATATTTTGTGAAGAGCATCCCCGCCTGAGGCTGTGGTGTAACAACCGTGTCCTTGAGTCCGACGGTAACCATTAACGGTCCGTTGTACTTTGCTATTTCCGCAACCGGATCCGTCAAGAACAGTTCCTGATAGAAAGGCTTTTTAAGTAAAGTGGTTGAACCCCATGGTAATGTAGCTTCCAGCATATCGTCTCCTTCAAGTTCAAGTGACTGGGTTACAACATCGGCACCAAGAAGGTTGCCGTATGTATAGGCTGGAACTGCAACCGGAGACCATAAGACGGCTGTCTTCACACGGCTGTCTCTTGAAGCGGTACAGGCTGCTACAAGGCCACCCTGACTTAATCCGAGAACGGCTATTCTTTCGGGATTAATCTGAGGAAGGGACTGGAGATAGGTAATGGCCGCCATTGCATCATCAATCTGTGAACTGAAGGTCGTATCTTCCCATCGTCCTTCACTCTCACCGGATCCTATAAAATCAATTCTCAGTGAGGCTATCCCGTTTTCAGCAAACTGTCTCGCCGTCATTTCAAACATGGCTTCTTCTGTCCCTGTTACATCCATTTCATTCTTCTGCCCTGTAAAACCATGAAAGATAACAACCGCAGGACTGAGAGAATTCATCTCTTCGAGTTCAGTCAAAATACCCTTGACAAGCTGTCCATTACTGTAAAAGGAAACTTCAGTTTCCTTTGGCACATATCCTGCAGCAAAAGACATACAGAATAAGACCAGCACAAGAAAGATCATAAGAAAACTTCTTTTCATATCAAACACCTCCGGATTTTTAGTCCACTTATTATAACAAAAAAACATTTGTCATAACATAGAAATTGTGTAAACGATCCTCTAAAAAAACATGATAGAATAAAAAGATGATTTCAGAAGGAGGAGTGATTTCTTGTGAAAACCACCAAAAACGCGCTTGCAGATTCTCTGAAAAAACTGCTTTTACAAAAACCACTTAATAAGATTACCGTTGTGGATATTACGGAAGATTGCGAGGTCAACCGACAGACCTTTTATTATCATTTTCTGGATATCTATGATCTGATCGACTGGATCTTTTCAAATGATGCAGATAAGGCAATTGACGGGAAAAAGACATACGATACCTGGCAGGACGGTTTTCTTCAGATCTTTGAATACGTACTTAAAAACAAGAATTTTGTCAGCAGGACTTATTATTCTCTGAGTCGGGAACGTCTTGAACACTATCTTTACAGTGAAACCTATAATCTTCTGATGGGAGTAATCGAAGAACAAGCCGTAGGAATCAGTGTACATCAGGAAGATAAAACCTTTATCGCCAACTTCTACAAATATGGATTTGTCGGTCTGATCCTTGACTGGATAGGGAACGGGATGAAAGAGGATCCCGAAAAGATCATTCAAAGGCTCAACACCCTGATAGAGGGGGATATTTCAAAGGCTTTACTGAAATTTAAAAAGGGATAATTTTTACAAATCGTTCCCTTTGTCTAAAATTTTGACATCACGGGAGATCTGTCTATTGTAAAAAAATGCTGAAACTATTATTATTAACTCACAAATATAATTTTGGGAGGTTAAGAAGATGTATTACAGCAATGGAAATTATGAGGCATTTGCAAAACCGGAAAAGCCGGCAAATGTAGACAAAAAATCAGCCTACCTCGTAGGATCAGGACTTGCTTCACTCGCAGCAGCCTGTTTTTTAATTCGTGATGGACAGATGAAAGGCTCAAGAATTCATATACTGGAAGAACTGGATATCACGGGAGGGGCCTGTGATGGAATCAACGATCCGAAAAAAGGATTTGTCATCCGCGGCGGCAGAGAGATGGAAAATCATTTTGAATGTCTCTGGGATCTCTTCCGCTCTATCCCGTCACTGGAAGCCGAAGGCCTTTCAGTGCTCGATGAATTCTACAGACTGAACAAGCATGATCCGAACTATTCTCTCATGAGAGCTACCGTCAATCGTGGAGAAGATGCTCATACAGATGGAAAGTTCGGACTGTCACAGGAAGGATCCATGGAAATCGTCAAGCTCTTCATGACAAAAAATGAAGACCTCTACGATAAGAAGATAGAAGATGTCTTCAGTGATGAAGTCTTCAATTCCAACTTCTGGCTCTACTGGAGAACGATGTTTGCCTTTGAAAACTGGCACAGTGCCCTTGAGATGAAGCTTTATTTCCAGAGATTTATCCATCATATCGGTGGACTGCCTGATTTCTCAGCACTTAAATTCACCAAATACAATCAGTATGAATCCCTCATCCTGCCGATGATGAAATTCCTCGAAGAAAACGGGGTACATTTTGAATACAACACAACCGTTAAAAATGTCATTTTTGATTGTTCAGCTAACAGAAAAGTAGCCAAACAGATCATCTGCGACCATAACGGCGAGAAAGAGACCATAGACCTGCTCGAAGATGATCTCGTCTTCATCACAAACGGAAGCTGTACCGAAAACACCACACTTGGTGATGATGATCATGCACCGGCAGAAAACAAGACCGTCGGTGGATGCTGGGAACTCTGGAGAAACATAGCCGCTCAGGATAAGGCCTTCGGAAATCCCGATAAATTCTGCACCGATATCGAGGCAACCAATTGGGAATCCGCAACGGTTACCGTTACGGACAAGAGGATCGGAAAGTATATCGAAAAGATCTGTAAGAGAGATCCATACAGTGGAAAAGTCGTAACCGGCGGAATCATCTCCGTAAAAGACTCCAGTTGGTTGATGAGCTATACGCTGAACAGACAGCCGCATTTCAAGGAACAGCCAAAAGACCAGCTCGTCGTATGGGTCTACGGACTGTTCACCGATGTCCCCGGCGATTACATCAAAAAGCCGATGAGAGAATGTACCGGAAGGGAAATTACAAAGGAGTGGCTTTACCACATCGGTGTACCGGAAGCTGAAATCGAAGAACTCGCAGAAAACGGAACCCATTGCATCCCCTGTATGTTACCGTATATAACGGCATTCTTCATGCCTCGAACCGAAGGAGACAGGCCAAAGGTCGTACCGGAAGGCGCGGTCAACTTCGCCTTCATGGGTCAGTTCTCAGATACGGTAAGAGATACGGTTTTCACCACGGAATATTCGGTCAGAACGGCAATGGAAGGTGTTTACACATTGCTTGACATCGACCGTGGCGTTCCTGAGGTCTTCAATTCCTGTTATGACATTCGCGTCTTGCTCGATTCCACATCCAAACTGATGGACGGAAAAAAGCTTACCGATCTGAAAATACCGTTGAAATACAAGATGGCGGAAGGCAAGATCAAGAAAATAGTTCCCGGAACGATCGTCGAAGACTTCTTAAAACGATACAATCTAATCTGACAGAAACCACCTTCGGGTGGTTTTTCTTTTTCATAAAGGTCTTCTCAAGATTAACAGAACTTCATACTGATTTATTTATAACCCCCTATAATTCATTATATAATTCAAAAGGGGTGGAAGCATGAAAAACAAATTCTTTTCTAAAAACCTGACCGTGATAACGGTTCTCCTGTTCATTTTCACAGTTTTTGCAATGGCCGATGCAAAGATGATTTATCTTGGCAGTTACAACACGGGAACAGATGGTGGCGGAGAAAAAAGCAGTGCAGAAATAGCCAAATACAATCCATTGAACGAAAAGCTCTTTGTCATCGTGGGTGCAGCAGATTCACTCGTTATGGCAAACATGTCAAATCTTACAACCGAACCCGGAAACATAATAGAAACTTATAAAACCATCGAATTATCGGGACTGGTAGAAGGATTTAGAATCGGCGATATCACTTCGGTTGCCGTATGTAAATCCGGAAGACTCGTTGGTGTGTCAGCACAGTCGGAATCGTTCGACAGACCTGGAAGAGCCATTCTTCTTGATAGTGAAGGAAATTTTATCCGTGCTTTTGAGACAGGCGTTCAACCGGATATGATCACATTCACTCCGAACGGGAAGTATCTTCTCACCGCTGATGAAGGCGAACCAAGAGAGGGGTACGCAGAAGGTGGCGTGGATCCGATGGGAAGTCTTTCTATCATCAACGTTGAAACGGGGGATGTAACGATTGTAGATTTTTCAGAATTCGATCGGATCAGAGACGAAATAACCATTAACGGACTCCTTCTTAAAAAGAATGCAAGGCCCTCCGCAGATCTTGAACCGGAGTACATAGCCGTATCGGAAGACAGTTCATATGCGTACGTTTCCATGCAGGAAGCCAATGCCGTTGCAAAGATAGAAATCGCCACGGGAGAAATCGAATGGTTGAAAGGACTTGGTTTCAAGGATCACAGCCAGTACAGAAATGCGTTGGATCTGAACAAGACAGATAAAAGGCCTGTGATTCAAACAGAAGAGGTCTTCGGGGTATACATGCCGGATGGGATAGACATCGTCAGAATCGATGGAAAAGATTATCTCCTGACGGCTAACGAAGGAGATGCAAGGGAATACGGGGATGAAGACAGTGAAGGTTTCTTCATCAACGAAGGGGAAGATGAAGAACTCGAATACGGCTATCTGCTCAATGAAGCACACGACGGACTTGCAGCGGGCACAAGGTATGTATTCGGTGCCAGATCATTCTCTATTTATGAGGCTGAAACGTTGGAGCAGGTTTATGATAGTGGAAGCGATTTTGAACAGATCACGGCCATGAGATTCCCAAAGTTTTTCAACGCAAGCAATGACAATCTCAAGATAGACAACAGAAGTGACAACAAGGGACCGGAACCCGAAGATGTAAAGGCCCTTCAGATCAGTGATAAGGTGTATGCCTTCATCGGACTCGAAAGAATCGGCGGCGTGATGATGTATGATATCACGGATGTTAAAGATGTAAAATTTGTCGATTACGTTAACACAAGAGATTTCAGTGAAGAAGTTGCCGGAGATGTTGCCCCGGAAGGTATCGACGTTGTTTCCGCCGAACACAGCCCAAATGGTTTCCCCCTCGTATTCGTTGCAAACGAGGTATCCGGAACCGTATCGATTTTTGAAATCATTGAATAAATAGAACCTTTATATAAAAAAACAAAAAAACGACCCCGATAAAAAAGGTCGTTTTTTTGTTTTATGAAAAAAGCTCTTCGCAATAAAAGGTATTTTATCTGATAAATGAATCAAAAGAGTCTATCAGCATGGCTTTATGCTTTTCAAGAATCGCCTCGTTGTATCTCGCTGCCTGAAAAAAATTCAAGAATTTTTTCATCTCAATACCTCCGTTTGATTTTTTATCTTTCGAAGGTATTATAATATCTGTATTCAGGACGATGTCAACAGCTCGAAAACCCTTCCACCGTAAATAAATCGTGAAACATGGCAGTAATCTTTATCTTTTCTTCAAACCACCTAAAAAAAGGGCCTTTATAAATAATATCTCAAGTAAACTCCACTTATTATGGATACAAAACAATATTCGAATTCTGCGTATATTGCTCCGTTGTCTTGTATTTATAATACCCTCTGATAAAGTAATCATACCCTTTTTCCGCTTCATTCAGCTGATATTCCGTTATATTCACTCCATTTAGATCAAGATAATGTGTAAAGGAATCTGTCCCACTTCTTCTGTAAATCGATACGCCTGTCTGAAATTTCGACTGATTATCCCATCGCAGATAATCGACCGAGGCAATAGCCTCTATTCTCAGATTGTCAGGGGCTCTGAAATTATAGATGATCTTGCTGCTCCAGTCTGAATATCCCGTTGTTTCTCCTTCATTCTTATATGCTCTGATCTTATAGGCAAATTCATCATTCAGATATTGTGTTTCCGGTTTATCCAGATATTTCTCCGAATCTTCCGCACATTCTCCCGTTTTATAAATCGTCTGACCATCTATTTCTTTCCATATCTCATACCCGCTCTCCACATGTGAGTTGTCCGTCCAGGTCAGGATAGTGTTATTAAACACCTGTTCCATGTTGAAATCACTCGGAGCTGCGAGCCACTGGAAGATGTTACTCCAACCCGAATACGTATCGGTTGCAAGGGTCGTATCAAAGATATAATTTCTGATCTTGAACTGGGCATCTTTCAGATCCCAATCTATATCATCTATACGGTGTACGATATAGGACTTCGTCGCCGGATCATGAATCAGTGTAACGGAAGCCGGCTGATCGTATTCCTGCATCCAGAGATCATACCCCTGACTCTTATGCGAATTGTTCCGCCACGTCAGCAGAATTTCGCCATCCCCGTAAGGGAAGCCCGTCATACCGGACGGAATGGCCAGCCATTGATAAACGTTGCTGTAGGCTGAGTAATCCGTATCCGAACCGTTGACATACACCGCTCGGGACTTGAACTCGGAATCTACATTCTCCGGCATCGTATAATTACCGGTATCGGCATCTCCCGTCACCGTCGCAATCATCGTATATTCCGGATCATTTTCTTTTTTGATATACAATTCGGTCTCCGTGTTCATCTGTGAGATATCATCCCATTTTAAAACGGGGTTCCCGTTTACCGGCGTTCCGGTAAAATTTTCAGGACAGGCAATCAATTGAATCTTTTCAGGTGCAAGAATCTGATAAAGGTCAAAATCAAGATGCTTGACATGATAATAGGCCTTCAGTTCAAACAGCGCATCCTTGTTTCCATTGTATGTGTAAGCCTGTGTATTGGCCGGCAGCACCGCTTCCGTTTCATACGAGGAAGAGCCATACGGTTTATCGTAGACCTTATAGCCTGTCTCGACTTTGGATTTGTCTATCCAGTCAAAAACTGCCCGTCGGTAATAAGGCGTCATTCGAAAATCCACTGGAGCCTGTGGCCACTTGAACTCGATATCCCAGATTGGCCATTTCCCGTTGTACAACTCAAACGTCTTGCTGATACTGAACCATTTATACCCGAGCCGCAGGGTGATATCCTGCTCTATTCCCCCATAAAGATTAAAGTCGATCCACATGTCCTCAGGGGTTATCTTGTAATCCTCATCCATGTAGACCCCGGCATTTCCATCTATCACTCCGAGCGCATAGGGGATCGTATCACTCTCAACCCAGGCCACATAGGCAATGCCAAGGGCCAGTTTCAGATCAAAATACGGTTTGATATTCAGTGTTCCCTTCAGTTTCATCTCCGGACCGTATCTGGAGAATCCGAGCGAATGACTGAAGTTCTTGTGAAACCCATCACCGAGTTTATAGCCTACGCCGGCCGACAACCCGCCATGAAGCCTGTAACCGGCCCATAACTCCGCTTCTACCGTTCCATCGATCTTCAACCCAACGGTTCCCGCTCCTCTGAAATTAATGGGAACTCCTTCGACGACAATCGTTTCCGTTTCATCAAACAGGACTTTTTTCCATTCTCGAGCGTATTCTTCGACCGCCTTGTAATCGAGGAAGAAGTGATGATCAAAGTTGAAGTCGATTCCAACATCACAACTGAGTTCGATGGAGGGATGCGGCGGCCACCAATGCCATTTGATTCCCGCATGAAAACTGGCGTGAAGCTCTACATCCACATAGACATTTCCGGTGGCCTCGAGGGTTTGCGTAAACGTCCCATGCTCAGTCGTGGTTGCCTTTTCCCAGATCACTTTGTCAAATTCATAGTCATAACTCAGTCTTGGTTTCATCGTCTCCCGATCAATGGTTACCTGTAATGGCTCACTGTATTCCAGATCAAAGAGTATAAACGCCTCATCTATCGTCGTATCCGTTGATTCAAAGACCGTATGATCGGAAAAATCATGAACGGCCGTAATCTTCCTGAACCTTTCACTTTGTCTGTCGATGATGAAGTCTCCTTTATTCAGAATCGGCAGTCCCTCTTTGTAAAAAGAGACGGAAGTAGCCAGCGGCGTATAAGCCTCATACAAGTCATACCCCTGACTGGTCGTCACGAGATTCCCGTTTGGATTAACGGCGAGAATACCTGAGGGATACGTCTCATCCGTATAATTTTTTTCCAGCAATCTGAACGTACAACCGTTACCGTTTTCCCTGGAATCGGAGAAATCCAGCACGACGGATTGGTTCAAAACCTCTCTTGAAGCCGCTTGTTCCGTATCGTAGGCAGCCATAAACCCTTTCAGGCTCATATCGGTAACACCGTCCCCGTTAAAATCCACTTCTTTCCGATCAAAGAGAGAGGTCCCGAGTACGACCGAGCTGTTATAATGTTGAACGGTCCCATCGGAATTGTAAAGGAGATATTCGATTTCTATCTGTGAAACCGTTCCTTCCGTATCCTTCCGTATCGTCTTGATGAGGATATATCCGTATTGTATAACCGTCTCATATTCAGATCTCGACCGTCTTGCGGCGGAAGGAATAGAATTGAGGCAGAATGGGATTTCCATTCCCTCAATCAGCTGATTCAATGAAGGATCATCCGAAGATAGCAGGCTTCCACCTCTGAACACCCCATATTTCAATTCTTCGGATGTGTAGAGAACCGTTTCCGGCAACTTCGTCTGATCTGTTATCGATGGTTCGGTTTGAAGACACGAAGAGATGAACAGACAAAGCATGAAAATTAGTATAAACAACTTTATGATTTTTATCTTCTTCATCTGATCATTCCTCCCGAACATCTGCCGTCTTTAAAGGTAAAATTATCTTTCCGCCGATGAATTCGTATACACGTTCACCGGTAAATCCGTATGATAAGAGCTGTTGTCGTACAGATCCTTCACAAAAATATCTATCGTCGGCTGCGGATTGGTCGTCAAATCACAGTTGTAATAGGTCCTGTAAATATAGGGATCCCCGGCGACGTATTCCGTCTTGTCGCTCTCTATCGAATAACTCAAATTACCGATTGTCAGGGTTGCTACGAGTGTCTCAGGATTAATCTGTTCGTGAAACGGCAATTGAACGTAATCCGCCTGTTCCCCAAACACGATCATTCCGTTGATGGGCGTCACGGGATTCGGTCCCATCGTATCAACATTCAGGACAACGGTCAGCGAAGCGGCATTTCCCGCCGTGTCCGTTGCGGTAATGATCTTTTCAACGATCCCTTCCGCAACATCATCTTTGGCTGAATAAGTGGCGTAAACGGTATATTCCGAGTCAGAATTTTTCACAATGGCTGTTTCCGTGCTCTGAAGCAGACTGTCCGGATCGTTGAAATGAATAGAAACCGTTGCGATATGAAAATCCGTACAATAATCAATCTCCGTTGCAGCAGGTGTCTCGTTTATGAAATGAACGGATCCCGAAGCCTCTTCTATCTCCGGCGCCACGACATCCACAAAGACTCTATCCGTCTGCTGAACACTCAAACCCGCTTTATCATAGGCTGTAACGTTGATCGTTGAGGATGCTCCATCCACATTACCGAACAGATAAACTTCCGTCGCTATATAGGTCAACCCATCCGGTGACGTGTATACCTCTTCCGATAGCAAAGTTCCAAGCTCCACACTGGTGTTCACATCCCCTATTGCCAGATCATCCTGTGCATTGATCAGTAGAATCAGGGGTTGCTTCTGATTCACCACGTGATTCTGAGGCTGAAGCACCGTCAGTGTCGCCGTCGGCGGTACCGCTTCATAATGAATAATCTGACTGTCGGTAACCGTCAGAACCTCTCCCGATTCAAAACGCTGGACTACCGTCAACGTCGCCGTATACACATCCGTCTGTGACAATCTCACAAGAGCCGATTTCAAACCGTCGGCGGTCTTTGTCGTCAATGTGCCTTCCGATTCCACATCCACCGTGCCGTTCAGCGCGCCTTCACTCAACGGCACGATCTCTGCCGTCCCACCATTTGCTCCACTTATTGTGATTGTCCAGGTCTTTTCCGTTGCCAGTTTTCCCGGGAAGGTTCTCGCGGACACATCAAACTTATGATAGGCCGAGCTCGTATAGGTGGTATCGGATGCACAGGCTTCATCATGGATATCAGCCGTCGTCCATGCTCGGTACAGTTCAAATACCTTTGATGCCACAAACTGTGAACTACCGGCAACTCTCGCAAAGAATTCATAGGTCCCCTCTATCCCGTCGAAAGTCGTATCAAAGACATCCACATTCAAAGTACCTTCTCCGGTTGCATCCACAGCGACTTCTCCATATTTCGTCCGACCATCAGCATTCAGCGGATTAGCCGTTGGAACGGTCAGCCATATTTCGATGACCTGATTCGGATAATCTTCCGCAAAGATATTCAGGATGGTTTGTGTGGGCGAACAGTGCGTATTGTCCACTATGACAGCCGGTGCACCATTAAGCGTCAGGATGATATCCTGTGGGATCCTGACACTGAAAGAATACGTTGTCTGACTCGTTCCCTTCTGCGCGGTTAGGGTGATATTGTAAATAATCCCCGCCACGCCGTCAAAGGCGAACACCTTTCCCCTTGCCGATGATGCCATTGGAATCTCTTCTTTTTCAATTGACATGGTCAAAACGGCATCTACATAATTTGCAGCGGCGTAGATATTGACCCTTCCCGGTTCCAGAACAATCTGTGTTCCTTCATCGGACGGGTTGAGTAATCGTTCATTCACAAAGATTTCCTCTATCTCAAGATCGTTGACTGACTCATAATAGAATTCTTTTGTAACGGTCTGTTCTATCTCGGCACCTGTGTTGTTGAAAAGTGCCGACAGGGTCAGATAAGCGGTATAAGTTCCGGTCTCAGTCATCTTTACGAGTCCCGTTTTCTGATCAGTCGCAATACTCGTGGATAGACTTCCCGGAATGGCCTGATCACATTTCCCGCTTGCGGGTCCGCTCCCCTGAATAAACGATACGGTGTTTCCGAGCGGATCTCTTACCATGATACTCCATGATGTTGCACCGGCGTATATTCCCGGATAAACCTGTCCGGCAACGGTAAACTGATGATAGGTATCCGTAGAACCGTCATCCGGATTGATAAATTCCGAATCCTGTATGGTAGCATCAACAGCGGCCACGTAAACGTTCAGCGTTTCAGATGCGGAAAAATCTTCCCCAAACGGCTTGGCGTAGAATACATAATCACCTTCCACACCAGCTATCTGTGAATGATTAAACGGATCAACCGAGAACGTTGCCACGTTATCCGGTGAAACATCGGTCTCTTCAAAGATTGGTCCAATCAATCCTGACCCGTTCGGATGACCTTCGGGAAGTTCCAGATAGACTTCGGCCGTGTGGATTTCAGACGATGAAAGGGAACCGATGACGGCTTGAGGGGCACTGACTTGCTCTGTCTCATCCGTAACAATCACCCTCGGAACTGAGAGATCTATGTCAAGTCCCTGCTTGACGATTAGCCTTATGACTCTTTCTACCGATTCCGAATCTTTTTCAGCCCTTATCGTTGCCGTATATTCCTTTCCCGCCTCAGTGGTGAAATCTTCTGAAACAGATCCTCTCCTCACTATGGTTGTGAGCGGGACTATATCTATTGTGACTTCCGAATCCGAATAATTTGTATCTGCAAAGATCGTATTATTACCGAGATTGACCGCCACCTCATCTGTTTCTTCTGAGATACGCATGCCGTTGATCAAGATATTTTCTATTTTAAGCGGATCCTCTCCGGAGTAATGGATCAGAATCTGATCGGAACCTGAAATACGGATATTGCCAAAATCGCCGCTCGCGGTCAGGTTGACCGTATAAAGTCCATTTTCATTAAACCGGAATAACGGATTTGTCTCCATATCGGGAATGGTAGTAGTAAGCGTTCCCGGCATCGTTGCGTTAATAGTACCTGAAACCTGTGATTTTGTATAAGGAACCGGCAAAACTACATTTCCCGACGGATTGATGATTTCGAGATCCCACCTTGTCTGTCTCGCCTTAACCCCCGGGAATAACGATCCGTCTACCTGGAATCTGTGATAGTCCTCCGTTGTATAGATCTCCTTATTGACAAATCCCACATCACTGAGTTCAAGAACCAAATCTGAATCGTAAAGATTCACCGTAACACTGGCTGAAAAATCTTCCTCGCCAAGCGGCCTGACCCAGAAGATATAGGTTCCCGGGATTCCCGTTAGAAACTCGGTGTCAAACGGATCAACATCAAACTCTGCCGTTCCATCAGCCATGACATTAGCCGTTCCAAGCCTCTTCATGTTTGGATTAGAATTTGGATGACCATCGGGTAATTGGAGCCAGGCTTCGACAAAATCGACGTCTACACTGCTGACATAGAGTTTCAGTGTTGAAGGATCAGAAGATTCATTGCCGACAGCAACGATGGAATCACTGTTTGATCTGACTGCGATGCCCTGAAGAACCTGAGTATGAATGATTCTTTCTACCTCCGTCACATCCTTGTAGGCTCGGACGGTGATCTCATAGGATTTGTTTGATTCCGCAACAAAGTTATAGTCTATTCCCCTTGAGGATAAGACTCGAACAGCTGTTCCATCAGCTTCCCGTACATCAACGGTAAACGTTGCGCCCGATTCGTTTGCCTCTGCAAAGACACTGGTTGGCCCTTCGTTGATAAATGTCTTTGTCGCCGCATTATCCAATTGAATGCCATCGACGAGTAAGTCGATGATTTTAAGATCGGAAACCCTTGATTGAATCGTCAGTTTCTTCTCTACCGTCTCATACTGATTGGTAAATTCATAGGTGATTTCATAGGTTGTATTCGGAAGCGCCGTAAAGGTACATGGGTTTGTCTTCTCATTCCCATTGAGATACGCCTTTGTCTGAACATCCGGATCGTTTGTTTCCGCCATGACTACGACTTCTTTCGGATCAACCATCACAACCGTCTGATCGTCCGGAATGATCCTGTCGTTTACCAGGATTCTGGTTACCCGTATCTCAGAATCAACAATCAAGGTAAAATAATAATTCTCATTCACACCGGAGGTTGACTGAATCTGTACCCTCACCGCATAAGTTCCTGGCTGTGCATCCTGCCAGCTAAGGGGTAAGCTCAGATTGTTGGATTGTGCGACGATCTGAACCGGATCAGCTACACCGGCATAAACAGTGATCGTAGCGCCAACCGAAGCGGATTCTTCTGCCTGAATCTCCACGGTAATATCTTTTGGCCCTACACCCGCATTGATTATTTCTCCCACCTTTTCCGCCAATTGTGTCCCTGAGACCACAACACCGTTTATTGTAAACACGATATTGGGAAGCTGCGTGCAGCCTATTGCGAATAAAACGACTGAAATTGCAATCAGTACAAATAAAAGCCTCTTCATAACCTTACCCCCTGTTTATTTAATGATGTATTCTCTTCTGATTTTCAGGATCACTGCAGTCTATACAAACCACGCCATCCTCTTCTGCCGCGACAAATGCAGTTGTTCCAACGACATAAACGGCATTGGCCTGAATTTCCACCGAAACGTTCCTGACGATCCGATCAGGTGATGATGGATCTGTACAATCGACTATTTCCAGACCATTTGTCCCGTCCGCTATATAGGCATAATTCCCGTTGACAAAGACATCCTTTGAAAATCCCGGCGTATTCACCTGAGAGATGACCTGATTCTGCAGCATAGTGGACTGAACAATCGTCAAACCGTTTCCGGAATCATCCATGTCGAATTCATCTTCAGAACGCGTTAGACTGACAACATAGACATAATCATCCTGCTTATCTATTCCAACAGATTCCACATCTGCCGCGAGATTCAAAACACCGGTTGCAAAGGTGAGAGGCGTGGCGGGAACCGTGACATCTGTAATGGTCAACCCGTTCACACCATCGGCAATGTATACCCTGGTGAAAAGACCTACCGTATCGGCCACAAGATCTATTGCACTCCCGGAGGCCTCTTCTGAGGTTTCTATCTTTCCGATACTATCCGGATTATGGATGTCTGAGATATCCACACTGGAACCGTTAAAGCCATTCGCGAGATAGAGGGTGTCGCCGAGTGTATCGGATGCGATGCAATAGCCGTTATCGTCAACCGACGAGACATAAACGGGGTGTTCAGGATCTGAAATATCGTAGATCACTACCCCTGAATTCCCTATACTAACAAACAGAGAATTACCGTTCACATCCACCCCGTTCACCAGACTTTCAAGAGAGACATGCGCCTTGAGTTCAAGCGGTGTGGCCGGTGAAGAAGGAATCCAGTAAACGGAGAAACCGTTCTCCTGTTCAGCCGCATAGACATGCTCCCCTTTTACGGCAACATCCGTCGTCCTTGAAAGCGTGTCATCCCTTGTCTTGAAATGCCATTCAGGTCCTTCAGCCGTTCCAAGTGGATTGACAGAGATGACCTTCCAGTAATAATCGGTCCCCGTACTGAGCCTTGACGGTTGGAAGGAAGTAAACAACGATGTTGCGATCAGAGTTGTCGGATTGCCTGAGGTATCCATATAGATCTCATAATAGGATGGGGTAGCCGTCTCGGCCGTTACGTTGATACCCCAGTCGAGTTGTGTATAGATAGAAACGTTCGTAGTATCATCGGCCGGTATCAATCCCGCATCTGAAGGAACGGCCGGTAAAAGGCCTCTCGTTGTAAAGGAATGAGGATTTGCCGTATTACTGGCCACCAGTACATCATCCACATAATAATAGATATCGGCCGTCCAGACATAACTCCGTTCGACAGCCCAGTCCGTCGCAGGGGTATACCGTTTCTCCGTCGTGGTTGCTTCAACGATATAGTCGTGACTGGACATACTGGCAAGATTATCCGCCACGTATACCCGGTATTCGATCGATTCCGCACGATCATCTATTTCTCTGCTCGTCGAACCGGAGGCCTCCCAGGTCAACACCGTATTTAGATCGACTCCCGTCGCCCCGTTTTCCGGGGTCAGCAGGACAATTTCGGGAATTTCGTAAATGGGGCCCCGAGTTGTAAACGTGCCGGTTGATTCACCTGTTAGAGTCCCCTGTATGACTTTGATCCGCCAGAAATAAGCCGTAGCAATATTCAGTGGATCCGGCGGGATATACTGTTCCTGTTCGGTTAGAATCGTTGCAGGCGGCGTTGTGTAAAGTTCCGCTTCCTGTAAAGCGATATAGACCTCATACACCAGTGGAGCACGGATATATGAAGAATGTCCCTTCCAGCTGAAAGAGATGTCCGGATCTACATTCTGTTCGTTTTCAGAGGGCTGAAGGAGATCAACGGTTGGTGAGATAATCTCCTCCGACCGAGTTGTAAAAACAGATGGACCGCCGAACGCCCTCTGTGTTCCATCATAGCCTTCGACTTTCCAGTAATATACCTCATTGTATTCCCATCTTCCCGAGGGGATCATGAAAGACAGCTCACGTGTCTCATACGGATGGACATAGGAAAGCTGTTCGATCGTATCGGCTATATAAACATAATAAACAGGTGTTGCCGAGCTGATGAGATTTTCGGTTGCCTGCCACGTCATCGGTGTATAGATATCGACATCAGCGGTACCGGAGGCCGGAGAATCGAGTCTGATCTCAAAATCATCTCCCCTGCCGGTTGTAAAATGCCAGATTTCACTATCACTGTATCTGTTCCCCTGAAACGCCCTGACTTTCCAGAAATATTCTTTCTCTTCATCCCAATTGTTTTGCGGTAGATAATATTTCGCGGAAAGGTTGACCTGATTCTTCAGTGTATCCACACTTTCCCCAAAATACAGTTGATAAGTCAGGGAACTCTCATCCGTTGCCGTTGCATTCCACGTCAGTCTGCCGTCCAACGGGAAATGTGTCCTGCCGTTGACCGGAGAGGAAAGGGCGATCTCAGGTTTTACCGGTTCATCACTTTCGGTATGGAAACGCCAGATATCACTGATATCCGATTTCCCCCCCTCAAACACTTCACATCTCCAGTAATAATCGCGATCACTTTCCCAGCCACCTGGAAGCAGATACTGTTCCTGGGCCGTATGAACAGGCGTGGCCTGTTTGAGCTCCTCTTCCGTATGCGCGATATACAGCTGATAGGCCAGTGTATTTCCGGGTGTTCCCTGTGTTCCCTCCCATTGAAGCGGCATGTCGATCCCCACATCATTCGACTGATCAGCCGGAGCCGTTAAGGTAATCGACGGGTCATCGGGACTCTTCGCTTCCGTTGTAAAACGGAAAATATCCGAAACATTTGACCGGTTTCCCTCTATGACTTCACATCTCCAGTAATAAGACTGAGAATACTCCCAGCCTCCGGATTGCAGATATTCTTCCCCCGCAAGCTCAACCGGAGTGGCGGAATAAAGAGACTGAAGGGTTTTGGCATAATACAATTTATAGGTCAAGGCATCTCCAGGGTCAGCCGGAATACCTTCCCATTTCAACGGTTCAGTTCTGCTGACATCTGAGGCCTCATTCAAGGGAGACCGCAGAACAATTTCAGGAACCAGAGGATCCTGATCTTTCGTGATAAACCATCTGATCTCACTGACATTTGTCCTATTACCCTCAACAACGACACATTTCCAGTAATACATCTTACCGTATACCCAACCTCCGGCGGGCAGGAAAGACTCGTCGGCTGTTTCAAAGGGAACCGCATGGTCAAGTTCGTCGGGAGAGTTTGCATAATACACCCTGTATGAAAGGGAATCACCAGGTATAGCCGGTGTCCCACTCCAATGAAGCGGGATGTCCCGCTCGACGTTTATCGCACGATTTTCCGGGGAAAGCAATTCAATAGAGGGGATATCGAATGGCTTTGCCTCGGTTGTAAATTGTCTTACCCCGCTGATTGAAGTCCTGTCCCCTTCAAGAACCTCACATTTCCAATAATATTGCTTATCGTATTCCCATCCGTTTACCGGTCGATACTGTTCCGCATCGGTGATAATGGGATCAACATATTCCAATTCGGTCCTTGAATAAGCGATATATAAACGGTAGGACAACGTATCGCCGATCGTTCCCGGAGTTCCCAACCAGGAGAGAAAATCACTGACCGAAACGTTCTCCTGTCCATCTTCCGGAGCTAATAGGATGATCGCCGGATCTGAAGGATCCTTTCCCACTGTTTTAAAATCCCAGATCGCACTTTCATTGGTCAGATGATCTTCTATAACCTTGACCTTCCAGAAGATCCGATTGCCTTTTCCCCAACCGCCTTGAGGTAGGAAGGCCTTTTTATCCGTCAGAACAGGATCCGCCGTTTGCAACGCTTCAAAGGATAAGGCATAATAGACTTCATAAAGGAGTCGATCCCCTGAGTATACCGGTGTTGCATCCCATGTTACTGACGCCTGCGGGCTGATATTATCCGATCCGTACTCGGGAAGACTCAGCGTGATCTGTGGTTTTCCCGGATCAACAGACTCCGTTTCAAAGGTCCACGGCCCGTCATTATCCGTATAGTCCCCCTGTACGGCCTCTACTTTCCAGAAATAGGTCTCATCGGCATCCCATCCGCTCAAAGGCAGATAGCTCTCATTATTGGTGACGACCGGTGTTGCATCGTCAAGTTCCTGCAGTGACTGTGCAAGGAATATCTTGAAATTCAGTGTTGAAGGATTTGATTGGGAAGGGGTGGCCACATAGGTTAAGGGATTCCTCAATTTGACATTCTGCTGCCCGTCATCAGGATAAAGTAACTGAATCTCAGGATCTCCTGAACTCTTGTCAGCGGTTATAAAAGAACGCGGACCGGCCGTAGAACACTTGTCCCCCTCACAGGCCTGAACTTTCCAGAAATATTCCTGCCCCTTCTTCCATCCCGTTGCAGGAAGATACGCCTCTTCAGAGGTGAAAACCGGCTGCACATGATCCAGTTCACCGAGGGATTTTGCAATATACAGTTTATATTGCAGCTGATCCGAAGGGGTATAGGGTGTCCCCCTCCATGTTAACGCTGTTGTACAGGAGACTTGCCTTTGATCATTCAGCGGACTCAGAAGGTCTATCTCCGGATATCCGGGCTGGATCGTTTCCGTTTTAAAATGATTAATGACACTTGTTGCATAGCAAATCATCTGATCGGTTGCACTGACCGCCCTGATCATCCAGTAATAGTCCGTATCATTGCTCCATCCGGTCAGGGGAAGATAAGTCTTCCCATTGGTTGCAACGGGTGTCACATCCGGGAGATCCCGTTCATCTTCGGAAACATAGACCAGATATTCCGGTGAAAGCATCCTGGCAATCTCGGTAAATTCCCACTGTAAATCGGAACCGGTACTCACCGATGTACTGTCATCTTCCGGCGAAAGCAGTACAATTTCATATTGAGCGGTAATAGTGGTGGTAAAATGGTAGGCCTTCGTCAACGTCTCGCCATTATCATCGACTATCTTCACTTTCCAGTAATAGGTTTTATCTGAATCCCAGCCTTCCTGAGGAATATACTCGTATGAATTAATCTTATGCGGAATAGACTCTAAAAAAGAGGAACTCTCAGAAAGATACAGATATACACTTAAAATTGGCTGTCCAAAGCTCTCTATTTCAAAGGTTATCGGCTCGTTAAGTGGCACGTTGTTTTCCAGATCATGCGGAAAAATATTCTTGAGCTGAGGAGTTATAGAAGATGGAAGAGGTACCTGGCACGAAATAAAAAGCATCAGAACAAAGAGAAACAAAAAACAAACGCGAAACATCTTTTTTTTCATATTAAAGACCTCTGATTTGATTTTCTTATTCTATTGATTATAGCAGAAAAAATACATTTAACAGGATTTAATAAAAATATATTTAAAATACTCATCTCAACAAAATAGCAGCGTTTATTGATCCTTAAAACCGAAAAAGACTCATCAATCCTGTTTCAGGCACTTAATAATTATAGCACAGACCAAAACCAGATACACAGGAAGTTAGACTCATCTATTCCGAAAACTAAGTTTAAGTTTAAAGCAGCTAAGAAAATATTTTTTTATATCTCATAAATATTCTTCCCTTAAGATTCAAACGGTTCTGTCTCAATTTGAGAAATAAATAATGGAGGGATAAAAATGAAAAAGGTATTAGTCGTCATTCTTGTAACACTGATGTTTGTAACACTCGGTCTGTCAAAGACTAAAATTCAGTTCTGGCACGCGATGAGCGCAGAAAGAATACAGTTGATAGCTTCCATGGCTGAAGACTTCATGGCTCAGAATCCGGATATTGAAGTAGAAGTACAATACACGGGAAGCTATGTTGATACACTTAACAAACTGATTGCCGCTATAAAGGCGGGGACCCCACCTAACGTTGTTCAAGTATATGAAATTGGTACAAGATCGATGATTGACGGGGAAATCGCAGTACCTATGCAGACAATGATAGATCAGGATCCAACGTTTGATCTCGCGGCCTTCATGCCACAGGTCCTCAACTACTATGTCGTAGATGGGAAACTTTATTCTATGCCATTCAATTCCTCAAACGCGATCCTTTTCTACAACAAGGACATGTTCGCAGCAGCCGGGCTTGATCCTGAGAATCCACCGACAACTTATGAAGAACTGATTGCAGCGGCTAAAGCGCTTACAACAAAAGATGATAACGGAAACATCATCACATCCGGTATCACCTGGCCACTCCATTGCTGGTTCTTTGAACAGTACCTCGCTCTTCAGGATGCCCCACTCGTAAACAATGATAACGGGAGAAACGCCACGGCTACAAAATCAGCCTTAAACAACGAAGCAGGGCTTAAATTTCTCAAACTCTGGAAGACACTTTCAGATAACGATTATATGATCAATACAAAGAAAGAAGACTGGTCGGCGGCAAGAAAACTATTCGTTTCACAGAAAGTCGGTATGCTCATCACTTCGACATCTGATGTGACAGCACTCAATAACGATGGCAGAGAAAACGGTTTTGAAGTAGGGGCGGCTTTCCTTCCAACGCCAAAGGATTCCGCAAAAGGCGGCGTTGTCATCGGTGGCGGAAGCCTCTGGATGATCGATGGGAATCCGGAAGATGAACTCAACGCCACGTGGGAATTCGTCAAGTTCATGGCACAGTCCGAACAGCAGATCAAATGGCACAAAGGTACAGGTTACTTCCCGGTAAGAAAGGATGCCGTTACAGACCTTCTCAATTCAGGTTATTACGGAGAAAATCCTGATCACATCGTTGCGTTAATGCAGCTTCTCTTCTCCAAACAGGATTACAACACGAATGGAGCCATCATGGGGGTCTTTCCGGAACTCAGAAATACCTTTGAAGGGAATGTAGAAAAGATGATCGCAGGAGAATACACCCCGGAAGAAGTGCTTGAAGTAACAGACCGGCAGTTAAACGAGCTTCTCGAAGAATACAATCAGTTTTAATTCACAGTAGATGCACATATGGGGCGGCTTTCAGCCGTCCTTTATTTTCGGAGGTGTCTTCCTTGAAAAAAATCATACCCTATCTCTTACTGGTCCCTACTTTTCTGGTCATCATTCTCTTTATCTACATTCCTGCCATCAGCTCATTTAAAATGAGTTTTTTTCGTGAAAACAAATTTGGAACGAAGACAATGTTTGTCGGACTCGATAATTTCGAAAAAATCTTTAAGAATCCCGAATATATTAACATCGCATTATTCACCTTATTCTATGTGGGGATAACGGTTACACTCACCATCCTCTTTTCATTTCTACTGGCTCTTCTGCTAAATAAAAATGTTCCGGGAACTTATCTTTACCGAGCCATGATCTTTATTCCCTATGCGATTTCTCCAGCCATCGCCGGTACTTTATGGTCTTTCCTGCTTGATCCGGTTGCAGGACAGGTCAATTATTTCTTCACCAGTGTCTTCGGTATTCAGGTGAAATGGCTGACAACACAGCCCTTTGCAACAATTTCCCTGCTGTTTGCCACTGTATGGAAAATGATGCCTTTTGATATCATCTTTTATCTCGCAGGGCTTCAAAGTATTTCAAATGATGTATTGGAATCGGCAACCATAGATGGCGCCTCTGCCATGACCAAGGTCTGGCGGATAAAGTTCCCGCTGGTTTCTCCCATCACGTTTTATCTCGTCATTATGAATATAATCTCGGCAATGTTCAGTTCTTTCGCCATTATAGATGTCATGACAAGTGGGGGGCCAGCCACCTCTACCCATACCATGATGTACAAAGTCTACATGGATGCCTTCAAGTACCAGAAAACGGGACTGGCTTCCGCACAGAGTTCTTTTATGTTTGTACTGATGGCAATCATCACCATCATCTATTTCATCTTCGGCGAAAGAAAAGTCCATTATAGATAAAGGGGAAAGAATATGAACAGAAAAAAGGCAAAAAAAATTGATACGATTCTCACTGAAATTGCGCTGATCATCATCTCGCTCATCATATTTGCCCCACTTTTACTGGCTTTAACGATAAGTCTTCAGACACCGGACAGTGTCTTTTCATACCCACCAAAACTGCTGCCAAACGGCTTTTATGTTCAGAACTTTATTGACGCCTTCAATTCTATCCCATTTGGTCGACTGCTTTTGAACAGTTCCATTATCGCTGTAGCCATCACACTTGGAAAGGTCTTCACGGGAATTCTGGCAGGTTATGCCTTCGCCAATTTCAAATTCTTCGGTAAAAATCTTTCATTTGCCTTTCTCTTCGCAACACTCTTTTTACCGGCAGAAACGATTATGATCGTTCCGCTCTTTAAAATCATGAAAGAATTTGGTTGGGTCAACACCTACTGGGCCTTATCCGTTCCGTTTATGGCAAGTGCGACCAATGCCTTCCTTTTCAGACAGCATTTTTCTACATTCCCCTCTGAACTCGAAGACGCAGCAAAAATTGACGGGGCGGGACCCATGAAGTATTTTGTCAAAATCCTTCTTCCACTCTCAAAACCGATGATCGCAGGAGCGGTCATCATCAATTTCGTCTATGCCTGGAACATGTATCTCTGGCCAATGATAGTTTCTATGGATGATAAGATGAAAACCGTTCAGGTGGGGGTAAAAATGCTAATCGCAGGAGACGGCTCCAATAACTGGGGTGTTATCATGGCAGGTACTTTGATCGCCGTTCTTCCGACGATCATTGTCTTTCTGTCACTTCAGAATTTATTCGTAAAAAGCCTTGTCCGCTCTGGGGTTAAGGGATAAGTTCTTCATCCTGTTAAGACTAAAAAAGGATGGTTTAGGTGATCAGACTTTAAACAAACAGGGGATTGACCCAATGAGATTTTCGTACTATCACTAAATGTCATTATGTTATAATAACTCATCTTAACAATTAGGAGTGGTAATATGAAGATCAAAAATTTATGCTGTGCTTTATTCCTAATCAGTGTTTTGTCATTGTCGGTGTTTTCAATGAGCGAAGAAGCATTGAACATCCCGGGTTATGACTATGACATTCCGGCTATACTGGCTTTACCGGATGGAAACACAGCGGTACCCGGAGTCGTTTTAATCCATGGTTTTGGAAGCGCGAAAGATGAAGTAGGCGATTTTTACAAAAGACTCGCTGCCAAGTTAGCTGAAAATGGAATCGCATCGGTCAGATTTGATTTCCCAGGATCGGGAGACCACACGCTTGGTTTTGAAAAGACGGATGTAAATCTTCAGATCAGAGATACACAAATCGTCCTGGATTGGTTTATCAACAACGATAGTATAGATGCCGATCAGGTCGGATTACTCGGCTTTTCACTTGGCGGCTATGTAGGTGCTTACGTTGCTGCCAACGATGACAGAGTAAAGGCTCTTGGACTCTGGTCAACCCCTGGAAATCTGGCAAATTGTGAAATGGAGTTATACAACGAATACTATCCTCAGACACTTGAAAATGACTATGTTGTAGCCGATCTCGGATTCAGAACCATTAATCTCACAAAAGAGTATTTTGAAAGCCGATATTCAGTCAACGCACTCTTTGAAATTACAAAATACAAAAACCCTCTTCTCATCATAGCCGGAGAAGCCGATACAGAACAGGCTGATGCGGCAAGAGAATTCGCACACTTCACCGGAAGTTACGATACGAGAGTGGTTATTATCCCTGAAGGGGATCATATTTACCAGGTCCTTTCAGGAGATCTGACGATGTCTGAAAAGGTAATAGACATAACCGATAACTGGTTCAACGATCTTTTTTAACCCTTAAACTTATTAAAAAGCACAGGATATCATCTTTATCCTGTGCTTTTTTCTTCCGGGATTCCTAACAGTAACAAGCTGATTAGACGGGTTGATTATTTCAACTTTACTTTTCTACTTATTTCACTTAGCCCCTCAACACTTAAATCAGAATTCTTCTATTTAATTTTTTTTCCTGATACCAAACAATATTTCAGAGAGACCAACAAGGCAAAAGCACCTGCTCGAATGGCCATTATTTTCCTTGTCGATGCAGTGCCATTACCCTGTCGCTTATATAAAAACTATAATTACAACTTGAATTGTTCTATCAGTTGTTCCAATTGTCCGGCCAGCGTACTGAGTTCACCCGCTGTCAGATTCATCTTTTCAGATGATTCAAGAGTCGTTTTAATATTCAAGGAGATATCCCGCATTTGTTCGGATACCTCTATCATTGATTTGGCCGAGGTGTCCATGGCGGATGCCATTTCTTCGGACGAAGCACTCTGTTCCTGAGCGGCTCCCATCAACAGTTCTACCTTTGAGCTGACAGACCCCATGGAACGTGTGATCTTGTTGAAATCCTCTACAAGCAGAGAGGATCCCTTGTGAACTTCTTCGAAGAGTAAATCGGTCTTTTTGACAGCTTCATTGGCATTATCCGATTTTTCGTTAATCTCGTTGAGAATGGTGGCAATATTTTGAGAGGCAATCTTGCTATCTTCTGCCAGTTTTCGGATTTCATCGGCAACTACGGAGAAACCCTTTCCCGCTTCTCCTGCCCTTGCGGCTTCTATTGCGGCATTTAGCGCCAGAAGATTGGTTTGTTCGGCAATAGAGGCTATGGTATTCACTATTTGCTGAACATTTTTGGCCTTTTCGGCAACCTCGGTCACAAGCTGTGTGGCCAGGGCATTCTGTTTACCAACGGTATCCATCTTTATTTCCTGTGTATCAAGAACCGATTGACCATTTTTAACGGCCTTTTCAGTCTGACTGATCTCGTTAGCGAGATCACCCGAATTGATAGAGACATCCTGAGCACTGGCGGCCACTTCCTGTATCCCCGACGATACTTCCTCAATAGAAGCGGAAGTATTCTGAACGTTGGCATCAACGGTCTCGGCTCGTGCAAATAACTGTTCGGCAACAGAATTTTCCTGTTGAGCCATGTTGGAAAGTTCCTGAGCAGAAGTGTTTACATTATCAGTCGAATTGTGTATCAGGAACATGGCATCATGCATCTTCTTCGCCATTTTGTTAAGCGAGACAGCCATCCGGCCGATTTCGTCGTGAGACTTGACATCGAATACCACGGTCAGGTCTCCCTCACCAAACTGTTCTACTTCTCTCGATAGCTTTTCAACTGGTTTTGATATATTTCGTCCTATCATCAGGGACAAGATGACGATCACAACAATAATCGCAAGTACGATAGAGAGGATGAACATGAGCATTTTGGTCGAGGCCTCGTACATGGAATCAAAAGAGATCACGATACCAATCGACCAGTTTGGCGTATTAGGAATCGGCGTGTAGATGATCAGTTCCTTCTCACCATCAGGCATTTTACCAAGCTCGATACCGCTCTTTCCGGCGATCATGTTGTTACCGATCTTTGCCGTTCCCTCGTAACCGGCTTTCTCCCAATCGAACATCGTGGTGTTCATCATAAGCTTCTTATCCGGATGGGCAATGATCAGACCGGTTCCATCGACGAGAAAACTATAACTGCCTTCACCAAGATTAACGGCTGTAATAATCTCCGAAAGGGTGTCAAGTACGATGGTCCCGCACATAACACCCTTTGCCGTTCCCTCATTATCCTTAATCGCTACCGCCAAAACCACGATAGGTTTATTCGAAAAAGTCGAAACGACGGGATTCGAGATCACATAATCGGCTCCCGACATGATCTCCCTGAAATAATCCCTTTGCGAAATATCGTAAACCTCTCCGTCCGCCGTCTCATAATGCCCGTTTTTATCGGCGACAAAAAGCGTCTCAAATATTTCTCCAATACTTTCCCTCTTTTTTTCGAGGGCTTCGGAGATCAGATCAAACTTGAGGGACTGTATCTTGCTGGTATCCGCCATCAACTGAACCTCGAGGAGGTTCTTGGAGACCCACTCACCTATCTGTCCGGCACGCCCCTCCAGAATTTCACTGGAATAGGCATCAACCATCGTCTTTACCGTATCGTTTATCCCAAGGTAGACGAATAACGTTAAAAAAAGCAACCCCAAAACGGAAATTGAGGCAAACCATAAGACGATTTTCGTCTTAACACTTCTGATCTTCATAACTCTATCACTTCTCCCACGTAATTAAAATTTACCGTACAGATGTTATCACTTTTCGTTAAACTTATATGTGTGTTCTATGAATATATATATTCTGTATCCTGTTTCATACATCAATTTTATTGTTTTTTTAACATTTTCACAATTCCCTCGAAAAAACCAAAAACATAAAACAACACAAAAAGATAAAAATACTATTTAAAACAAGCAGCTTAATTAAGCAAGAAGGGTTCAACACGTATTTTTATCGTTTGTATTCTGTTTTTCAGAAATAGTTAATCCATGTTCTCAACATAATCTCAAATAGATCTCTTCTCAATCCTTCACAATTCATCTCTTATATTTAATGTTTTACCATCTTTATAATCTCTATTGTGTTATCCTTTCCGGCTTTTTAAAAGGTAATCTTATTCTAATAAAATTTAAAGTTAATCAATATTTTTGCTGTATAATCATGTTACTGACAATTTTGAGGAGGGATAGTATGAAAAGATCTTTTGTTTTTTTATTTGTACTGATATCCATACTTTTTACGGCATCTATATTCGGTGTAGACTGTAAATTTAACGATATCAGTGACTCTGCGTACAAATATGCCATTGAAGGACTATTTGAAAAAGGGATACTCGAAAATGATTACGATTTTTATCCGGAGGCTCAGCTTGAAAAAGGAGATGCGGCCAAATGGCTCGTCAAGGCCTTTGATCTCGCCGAAATCTCACCGATGTACATTGAAGAACCCGTTGAAAAGAAATATGAATACTCAAATGGCCTTGGTGTTATCGATGAGAGCTTTACCGTTCCCACCTTCAACGATACAAAGGGGAATAAAAATGAAGTCTACATCGAAGGACTCGCTTCTTCAAGGGTTTTACCACAGACCGAAAGCTTCTCACCGGAAGCGGGCATCAGCGGGGAAGCCTTCTCCGAAATCATAGGGAAGATCATCTTCGGTTACGAGAAGGAAACAACCACAGAAGCTTTAAAGGAAAAATTAACCGCCTATCCGGTGGAACTGATCGATAGCACAGCTACCCTCACAAGGGAACAGGCGGCAGCAATTCTCTTCAGTATCGTCGGGGATTCAAGATTTAAAACGGTTACCACACTCACCACCGCAGATATTCACGGACATATAGCCCCATATAAACCAAGTGGCGCAAATTATCCCATCGGCGGGATGGCAAAGATGGTGGAATATGTCAAGAATATGCGGGCAAGGCAGGATAACCTGCTCATGCTGGATATAGGAGATGCTCCGTATAACACAAACGTCGCCAATCTTTTTGAAGGCGAACCGGTTATGCAGCTCATGAATCTCATGGGATACAATGCGATGGCTATAGGAAATCACGATTTTGATTTTCCGTTTGACGTGATGGAAAGGAATTCCAAACTGGCAAATTTCCCATTCGTTTCTGCCAACACCTTCCATAACGAGGCCTATCCGGAATTTCTCATCCCTTATGTTCTCGAAGAAATAGACGGCATCACATTTGCCATCATCGGACTCACGGACGACAGCAGTGCCTGGTATACACATCCGAAAAATGTTGAAGGGATTACCTTCATGGATCATTTTGAAGCGGCGGAAAAGTATGTCGGTGAGGTAAGGGACATCGCCGATGTCGTCATCGGTTTGGTTCACTGTCATGGGGATAACAGCAGTATAGCGCGTCAGGTAGAAGGATTCGATTTTGTCCTCGGTGGCGGAAATGATATTGTTGCATTCCCGAAGAAGACCGGCAACAGCTATCTGGTTTCAACCGGAAAACATGCAGAAATGATGGGACAACTCAACATGAATTTCTGGAACGATGAACTCATCGGTTTCAATTTCACCAACGTGTTCATGTCGGATAATCTTCCAGAAGATCCGTTTGCAAAAATACTTGTTGATAAATACATCTCCGCTATGGATGGAAAGCTCTACGAAGTTGTCGGTAAGACTTCCGTTGATCTTGATGGTGAAAGGTCAACTGTCCGACTCAAAGAATCAAATTTGGCAAACAGTATCGCAGACAGTCTGATTGATCTTACCGGAGCTGACGTGGCAGTTCAGAACGGCGGGGGTGTCAGGGCAAGTATAGCGGCGGGAGATATTTCCATCAAGGATATCTACACCGTACTGCCTTTTGATAACACGGTCGTCGTAGTGGAAGCAACGGGAAAAACGATCTGGGAAACGCTCGAACACGGTGTCTCCTGGTATCCCGGGGCAGCTGGTGGATTCCTTCAGGTCGCTGGGATGTCTTACACATTCGATGCTTCAAAAGAAGCAGGCAGCAGGGTAACTTCCGTTCTCGTCAACGGAGAACCGATAGATCTCGAAAAGACATACAAACTCGCAGCCAACGATTTTCTCACAGGTGGCGGGGATATGTACACCATGCTGGTCCCCTGCAAGGAAATCCTCAGAACAAAACATTTCCTGAGAGATGCCTTCAAAGAATACGTGGAAGAAATGGGAATCATCGCCCCTGAACTGGAAGGAAGAATCACCATCATCAACGCAGCGGAATAAGTTCTTCGGGAACCTGATTTCAACAACCGGAACTATTTGGTTATAAACACGAAGGGGATTGTCATACTAAATGACAATCCCCTTCGTTCATCTGTATAATTTATAAAATAGTGCCAAGTTTATCTGCCGTGAGTAATGCGGCATAAACCGCATCCGCTGTGACTTCAAACGGCATATTGTGAATCGTCTCGCCTTCCACAGAAGCGGCCTCCGCCACTTTTCGGAGTTGTTCCTCCGTGACGTCTTCGGCGTTGAGATCTTTCAGAGTAGTCGGTAAGCCAACACTCTTACAGAAACAGACAACCTCCTCTATTTCCTCCATGGGGGCATTCTCAAGGGCCAACTGGGCAATCGTTCCAAAGGCCACTTTTTCCCCATGGTACAGGTGATGGCATTCCTCAAGGACCGTCAGACCGTTGTGAATCGCATGAGCCGCTGCAAGTCCGCCACTCTCAAATCCTATCCCACTCAGATAGGTATTTGCCTCTACAATAGACTCAACCGCAGAATTACTGACCTTGCTTTCAGCGGCAAGTTTGGCCTTCAACCCCTCGGCAATCAACGTGTCGTAGCAGAGTCTTGCCAATGCAAGAGCCGCCTCTGTCGGTTTTGCCCCAGCCATCGTAGAGGAATTGGATCTCGCAGTGGCTCGTGCTTCGAAATAGGTAGCGAGAGCATCCCCCATACCGGAAACAAGTAATCTGACAGGAGCCGCCGCAATAATTTCGGTGTCCATGAGAACAACTGAAGGATTTGTCGGAAGCATGAGATATTCGTCAAAGATACCTTCTTCCGTATAGAGAACGGAAAGGGCTGAGCATGGTGCATCGGTTGATGCTATCGTTGGAACAATCACAACGGGCACCTTCATATAAAATCCCATCGCTTTCGCCGTATCAAGTGTCTTCCCGCCACCTATTCCTATGATGACCTCGGCCTTTTTCTCTTCTGCGATTTGCCTGAGTCTCGCTATTTCTACCTTCGAACACTCGCCGTTAAATTTCTCAAAAAAGACCTGACTCTCAGTTCCGGTAAAACTTTCCTTCACCAATTCCTTAGTCATATTCATGACGAAATCATCGGCGATAACAAACGCGACCTTACCAAATGCCTTCGAATATCCTTCCAGTTTCTTCAATTCTCCAGGACCCTGAACGTATTTACCCGGGCTGATTACAATTTTCGTTGCCATTTTTTTCCTCCTCATTCGAACCGGTCAAGTAAAATCTCTTGACTTCGTCTCTTTTCATATCAACAGACTCTCCTAAGACGCAAATTAATGTGAAACAATTCACATAACGAGATGCAACACCCGCATATGTTTCTCCGTTAATGAGCCGTGTTCCTCTGTTGATAAACCTTATATTCTCTTTTATCTCTATCAACAGATTTCTCCCACCTCTATCCGATGTTTTTCTCTGTACTGTCCGATCGTTACGCCGGTCCACTGGCGAAACGCCCTCATAAAGGCATACACATCACAATAGCCGATCAGATAGGCAACCTCTTCAGAAGTGATATTATCGTTCAGCAGATAATGCCTCGCCATCAGTTCTCGGGTATGATTCAACTGTTGGATAAACGTTGTCCCATCTTCGGATAATTTTCGTTGAAGGGTCCTCGGCGAAAGTGCCATTTCCCGAGCAACGGTTTCTATATTCCCCTTCCCCGAAGGAATGAGCTCAAACAGTATCGTTCTGACCTTTGCTGCAAAACTGTTGTCTGTTTCCATTTCCTCTTTTCTCTTCTTCAATTCCGGTTCGAGATAATGCCACATGATGTTATTCTCTGTTATATACGGCTCTTCTACATCGGCAAGTTTGAAGGAAATCGTGTTTTTATCGGATTTCACCGGTTCAACCCCTATATGTTCAACAATCCGCTTCGAATAAGCATACGGTGATTCGACTTTTAACGGGATAATCTGTTTTCCGGTTCCCGCTCTGATGATGTTTACGATGAATAGACTTTCAGTAATCCCGGTAAATCTCGGAAGAGGCGTCTTCAACTCATCATCAAAGGTAAATTCAAGACGCAGCACCTTTTCCAATACCGTCACATTTAAGACAAAGGGACCTATCAGCCGCTTATAAGCTGACAATCTTTCAAAACACTCTCTTCCGTTGTTTGCGCATAGACCGGCGAAGATAGGGGGAATGAACATGGATTGTTCCCGAACGTTGCTGTATAGCAGCATCATCTCATCAGTCGATTCTTCGGCAAGGACATTCATGAAATCAATATACTGCTGCCTGCCGACATACAATCCTCTCTTTTCCATCTTAAGGGGAATTCCGGCTTTTCTGAATACTCTTTCTCCATTAACGCCAAGATTATCGAGATATGCCTTGTATTTCTGATTAATAAAGTAAGAGACCGGCAAAAAAACACCTCCTTCTGAATAACCGCTTGACCTTTACTTACCTCTGGACATGATGTTCAATACGATTCTATCATAAGTCCTGTCGGATAATAACCGCTTCATCAGGAATAACGGTACGGCATTTGCACCGAGTAGATACCTCGTCTTTGGTTTTCTAACCGTCGCCGCCTTTACAATCGTGTCTGAAACAAGGCTTGACGGACTCAATCCCTTTCCGGTAGAATACATGTCAATCATCCCATCGGCCACCTTAACGGCTCTTTTTCTGTAACTCCCTTTTCCCGACGTCTTTTTAAGATTTCCCCCGGCGATAATTCCCCAGTCAGTCTGGATAACACCCGGTTCTATCAACACAACCTCTATCCCAAATTCTCCGACTTCCATTCTCAGGCAATCACTGAGCCCCTCGACGGCGAATTTTGTCGCATGATACCAGCCTCCAAAGGGTGAATGGACTTTCCCCCCCATAGAAGTAATATTGATGATCCTGCCTGAGCGATTCTTTCTCATGACCGGAAGAACGAGTTGCGTCATTCGGCCAAGACCAAGAACGTTGACTTCTATCTGTCTTCTGGCCTCCTCTATCGGAACATCCTCTATTGCACCATATGAACCGTATCCGGCACTATTCACCAGGATATCGATACGGCCTTCCTTTTTAACGATAGAATTGACGCATTCCTGCATAGATTCATCATCGGTGACATCGAGGGAGAGGATATGAATTCCCCTTTTTTCAAGGTCCCTCATTCTTTCCATTCTTCTTGCAGCACCATAAACCACAAACCCCTTTTCCTTTAACCCCATCGCCGTGTCAAATCCTATTCCACTACTTGCACCCGTTACCAGAGCAACTCGTTCATTCATATTCAAAACCTCCTGTTTATCATTTTCATCGTCAGTATATGCTTTAAAGGATGAGAAGAAAATGATAATAAGCGACATATCTATTGCAATTTCCGCCATATTTAGAAAGACATGCGAATGAGAAAAAGGTGTATGATCTAAGTATACTAAATATAGGTATACGGTTTACTTCTTCTGGAGGGATCACAGGGATAAAAGGACACAGAAGGGGAGATCAAGGGGGAATTTCATCCCCGGATCGTGGCCTATCTTCTGATAAGACTAACAAACAGTCTCTTTGATCCGGAATGTTATCTCGACAACAAGGTGATTTTTGAAGAGGTAACGGATGACTTAAAAAAGATGGTCCTTAAAGGCCTGATCCGAACAGTTAAGAGGTGATCTATCTTGAAAACGGCATTAATCTATGTTTCTCCTAACGGTACAACACGCCGACTAACAGAGATTCTAAAGCAAATCTTCCTTAATGACAATCAATCAGTTGAAGCCTTTGATCTCGGCAGATCACCGTATCGGGAAGATCCAAAGGCCATCATCGACAGACTTCATGAATTTGATCTCATAGGACTCGGAAGTCCCGTCTATCATATGGACACGTTGATTCCTATGCAGAAGTTTCTGAAGGCGCTGACAGAACAGGCATATGATCGTAGACTCAGGGCATTTATTTATCTGACTTATTCCGGGATAACCTCCGGGAAAACTTTTCTCAACAGTACAAAAGCACTTGAAAAGGCAAAGATAGGGATAATAGGCGGGATCAAAGTCCAGGCACCGCATTTTCATCATCTAAAAGAAAGGTTTGACACCGAGAGAATCACCCGTTTATCCGAAACTTTCTACGATAAACTAAAACGAAATCATTTCGCCGAAATTCCTGAAAAACAAGTACGAAAACTCTTTTCCCCGGAGAAAAAAAGAGTCCATTGGCTTTATCCGATCGTCCACATCGTTGGGAAGATGCGTGAACTTCCCATCACAATAGAGGCAAATGAATGCAGAAAGTGCGGGAAATGTGTGAGCGAATGTCCTTCAGGTGCCATTCATCTCGCCGATTTCGCCCAGATCGATCCGGTCAGATGCCTGCACTGTTATCATTGCACTATTGCATGTCCTTTCGATGCGATCAGAAGTCCCATAGAAAAAATAGATCAGATGATAATAATCAACCGGAGAGTTGTCGGAACGGAACATCCCGCCGACAAATGTTATCTACCGGAGATGAAACCATGATCTTCATCCCATCTTGTCCATTTTCAAATTTCTCTATCTGTTTCTTTGTGGAAAGATCAAAAACCATCCTGAATCAAAAAACAGGACAATATCTATAGATGGACATAATTTTCTGATTTTCAAGCACATTCATGTGAAAGATGAGAAAACTGAAAAACAAGCCTACTGTTTTGGTTCTCCGTTTCTCTTTCAAACATAACTCCTTAAAGAGAAATCGTATCGTATCTTTTCTCCAGATACCAGTATTTACAGGACTTCTAGGATTTCAGGAGAAATTATGGACCTTTGATCCTGAAACAGGTACTTTTCAAGGCCTCTATCAATGGCAATCTGAAAAACACGCAGAAGGGTATCTGAGTTCCTTTGCAACAAACAAGGGATATCAAAATGAAAACAGGTAATCATCAGATGGAGGGTGTCATCTATCCTAAATACCACATTGTCCAAATTTCTCAGTCAGATTTCGGCGGATAAACGGTCAGTATAATCTCAAACTTTTACATAAGCCTTCCACTCTTCAGCAATCCTGTTCCAAGAGAAATCTTCCATCAAAGCCCATCGTCAGGACGCGAATGGCAACAGCATATGTCAGAAAGGAAAGGTGTTTTTCAATAAATTTCAAATAGTCGAGTATTTCAAAAGCTTTTTCGCCCCGTACGATCGAATCGTTAGCAACGATGGCATTTAACAAGGCCTGTTTCTATAAATCGAATTTATTTTTCACCAAAACTGATGCCTATCAGCCTTGCCGTTTCGATCAGGGTATGATCTGCCGGAACATATTTCAGCAGACCGGCAACTTCTTCAAGCGGTGTCGCAACGCAGTTATCATTTTTCAGGGAAACGGCATACCCGTATTTCTCTTCCGCTATCAGTTTTGCCCCAAAAGCCCCTACCCTTGTCGCAAGCGTCCGGTCAAAGGCGCAGGGAGATCCGCCCCTCAGGATATGCCCTGGAATGACCACTCGGGTTTCATAGCCCGTTTTTTCATCTATCCTATCGGCAATCTGTTCGGAAATATACCTATACCCTGATTTTTTTCTCTGTTTCATGAAGTCTTTCTTCGTCATATCGTATTCTGTCTGGCTCTTTGCACCTTCTGCCACTGCGATGATCGAAAAACTCTTTCCGACATCATGCCTCTTGTGTAAGGCTTTGATGATGGCCTCATCGTTGAAGGGGATTTCAGGGATCAGAATGATATCCGCCCCTCCGGCAATCCCGGCATTGAGGGCAAGCCAGCCGGTCTTGTTCCCCATGAGTTCCACGAGCATGACCCTGTCATGTGAATCGGCTGTGGTATGAATCCTGTCGATGACATCCGTTGCAATATTTACAGCCGACTGATATCCAAAGGTAACATCCGTTCCCCAGATATCGTTGTCGATCGTCTTTGGAAGCCCCACCACATTCAACCCTTCCTCTCTCAGCATGTTGGCATTCTTGTGTGTCCCATTCCCGCCAATACAAACCAGGCAATCCAACTCAAACTTGTGATAATTATCCACCATGGCCTTGACTTTATCGATCCCATCCGGGCCTATTTTACGCATACTCTTATGTGGTGTTCGATGGGTTCCGAGGATGGTGCCACCTTTCATCAGGATACCCGAAAAATGAGCGGACATCATCTTTTTCATATTTCCCGTTATCATCCCTTCAAACCCGTTCAAACTCCCTATAAATTCACAATCCATAAGATTGGACGAGGCCTTTACGAGCCCCCTTATCGTTGCATTAAGTCCGGGACAGTCTCCACCGCTCGTCAGCAGACCAATTCTTCTTCTCATATCCAAATTCCCCCATATACAATTTCTCTTTCTCCGATATCATTCTGATCGTCTCTTCAAACTTTAAAGCGGTAAATGATCACCGTAAATCTTCTCATAATTTTCTTCCAATATCGATTCAAGTGCGTCTACAACAACCGGATCGTACAATTTACCCGATAATTCCCTTAATTCCGCAACAGCCGTTTCCCGGGATTTTGATTTTTTATACGGCCTGTTTGTCACCATCGCATCAAACGAGTCACATACGGCTAAGATCTTTGCTTCAGGTAAAATGGCTTCAGCGGTCAAGCCTTCAGGATATCCGCTTCCATTTAGCCGCTCATGATGCTGAGAGATGATATCTTGAATAAATACCGGATCAAATGCGTTATTCAGAAAAGTAAAATGATCTCTGAACAATTCGGCAGAGTATTTCACATGTCTTTTCATCTCTTCAAATTCCATCTCATTTAGTTTTCCCTGTTTCTTCAGTACGGCATCGGAAACCTTGATCTTTCCAATATCGTGAAACTGTGCCCCATAAGTCAGATGAAACAGTCTGTGATTTGAAAAGTTTAATTTCACACCTATCTTTTTCGCCAGTATCTTGACTCTTTCACAATGGCCTTTCGTATAATGATCTTTTTCACCTATAGACTCTATCATCTTAAAAAAGACCCTGAACCCGTCATTGATATCATCAAAAAAACGCATGGAGGTGATGACCAGTAGATTTACATATTTATGGATTTCTATCCTTATCAGATCTTCCAGTTTTTCATAGTAAAAATAGGCATTTCTCTTCAAGTGTTCATTCCTGTCTTTGTAAAATAATTCTATTTCTCCATCCATGACAACACAGAGCAGGAAGTGTTCACATGATCTTTCAGCCGTATCGAAAAAATACAGGCTCGTTTCATAGCTGCGGTTGATATTGATAATCTGGAGATTATCCCTGCTCTTTATCAATTCATAGAACGTTTCATTTAAATCGAATTTTAATGATTTGACTTCCAGTGACTCATTCATCTTTCCACCTCGGACAAAATGATTATCAACAGATTAATCTTCATATTTTTATCCTCCATGTCATGAATTTGATTATTCACAGTACAATTTTAAATAGAAACAACACCACTATTTTAGCATATTTTTCATTTTGAATTGAAAAAGCAGCTTTTATATCAGAATCAAGAAAAAACTCCCCTTTCAATCCCGAGGGGAGTCCTGTTTATTTATAATACCCGAAATCACATCTTATCCTTTACGCTTCATCTCATCAGGTTTCATACCAGCCGCCATCTCATTTCCAGATTTCTTATAGGTATAAAACCAGCGCAAGGCATCTTTCAGTGTTTCATCGACAGTCCTGAAACGCAATCCGTCCTTCATCGCCTTTGAGACGTTAACCCGATGTATTCCCTCCATCCCCTCCATATCGTAACAGAGCGGGAAGGCAGCGGCTTTATCAATTTCATGTGTTTTCAACCAGTTATCGGAAACAAAAATCAATTCACACTCGGGATTGACAACTCTCCGGCAGTCTTTTATAAAGTGGTTGAAGAGATACGGTTCTTCAGGACCCGTCAAGATATATCTCCCGGAAAATTGTCTTTCCGCCGCCATGACGATAAAAGCGGCAAGATCTTTTACATCTATAAACTGAATAGTCAGATCTCCTGTTTCAGGGACAAACATCCGGTTCATCTCATACATCATAACGGGCCAGAAGGTAAATCTGTCCGTATGATCCCTTTCACCGACTATGAACCCCGGTCGGATAATCAGACTCTTTTCCTCTCCAAGCTGATCCAGCAACTCTTTTTCAGCTGCCGCCTTAAGTTTTCCGTAATTTTCATTGTTTACCTCAACCGATTCAAAATCATATCCGTCAACCGGTGTCGTCTCATCGATGTCCGTTTCAGAAATATCATAAACGGAAACGGTAGAAACGAGAATATATCTGGAGATATTTTTCCCCAACACCTCGCAGGTGGATTTCACCTGATCGGGAAAATAGGCACAGGTGTCTATCACCACGTCAAACGTCATATCCGTTAACCGCTCTATATTCGTATTTCGATCCCCTGTTATCACTTCAAATTGAGGTAAAAGCTCCGGATAGGTCTTGCCGCGGTTGAAAAAAGTAATATCATGTCCCCTTCTTTCAGCCTCAAGAGCTATATGATAACCAATAAACTTTTTCCCACCCAATATCAAAAACTTCATAAAAACACCCCTTTATCGGTATATGGTATATTTTAACACCTGAGAGATTCTTCAATCACACCTATCACAAGAAGTGACTACCAGAACTGCCTCCCACACAGAGATTCATAAGAACAAAAAATCCCACAGATACGTTCTTAAGAACAAAAAATCCCACAGATACGTTCTTAAGAACAAAAAATCCCACAGAAGCGTTCTTAAGAAGTCCCCCACAAAGGATATTAAGAAAGCAGTTTATTGTTCCTTTCTTTTAAACCCGGGATGAATAGTGACGACAGGCTTGACGGGTATTAAACAGGTAAAAGTGGAGCCGACATTCGGAAAACTTTTTATCGAGATATTTCCATTCAGATTTTTTACAATGGCACTGACTTTGGGCAATCCGAGTCCCAACCCCTGAAATTCTTTTGTCAAACTCAAGTCTTTCTGATAGAACATCTCAAATATCCTTTTCTGAGTCTTTTTATCCATCCCTATTCCGGTATCAGTAACTTCTATCTCAAGTAAGCCGCTTTGCCAAGTAAGTTCCTTATAGCTCAATATCACTTTTACCTCTCCCGAAAAAGTAAATTTGATTGCATTATCGAGAAGTTTGTCTATCATTTGCTTGATGCGTGACCCGTTGCCGAAAAAATCCGGGACATTGAATGATTCTATATTAAAATTCAATCCCTTTTCTTCAGCACATATTTTAAAGAGGTCATAGGTTTTCCCAACAATATCCGCAACAATGACCTTCTCTTCAGATTCCTCATAATCCTCTTTGTTGAGCCTTATGATATCATACAAGTCATCAAAGACGGTTTCAAGCTGAATGGCCGATTTATGAGCCATGTTGATCAGATACAGATACTCTTCATTCTCAAGGACCGCAAGCAAAGTTTCAAGGGACGCAATAATCCCCGTAATAGGCGTTCTGATCTCATGACTGAGATTCGAAAGGAATTCATTTTTCACACGGTTAGATTCTCTTGCCCTTTTTTCTGCAAGGTATAATTCCCTTCGGGTATCAACATTTGCCAGGATAGCTGCAAATAAGCTTAACAGTCTCTCCTCTTTACCGGTATACCTGTAATAATCCCTGATTGATTCTATTCCCATAAAGCCGAGACAATCCTGACCATTCATAATCGGTATGGCAATAATGCTCTTTATCTTTAACGATTGCAGGATGCTTTTTAACCGATCATTTTTCAACATAGAGACGTCTTCGATCTTTATCAGCTGTCCTTTTTTATGAAATTCTACCCAGTCCATCATCTCTTCTATTGAAACGTTCTGAAATTTGTCAATAACCGGTTCAATCCCTGGTGCACACCATTCAAAAATATTCGTAACCGTACCTTTTTCAAAATGATACCGGAAGATATAGGCTCTATCGGCTTTAAAAAAGATGGTTAATTCCTTAAGCGCCTCGTTGATCTTTTCATTTGCCTGCTTAAGGGGTAGATTGATATATTCTGAAGCCATTTTCATGATAATCTGTTCTATTGCGAGATGATGCTTCAGGTTTTCAAGAGTTTTTATTTGTTTTGAGACATCGTTTAAAAGACAAAACATGACTTTTTGATCATACAAGTCAACACATTCGCCTGAAACGGTCGCAGAAATTGTTTCAGCCGATTTTGTCTTCAATGAAACTCGGTAATCTAAAAATGAGGTTTCGGATTTAATCAAATGGAACAGTTTCTTTTGTTCCGTCTCTTTCGGAAAAAGAAGCGTAGAGTCAAGACTTGTTGATTCGATGTCGGGTTTTAAATAACCGGTCTTTTCTTCAAATCTTCTATTTACCCATAGAAATTCCCCCGTATCACAGGAAGTAATAAAAACAGGAACAGGTATTTTATAAAAGACTTCGACAAAACAAGGAACATCTTCTTTTTTTAAGCTTTGATCGTCTTTATTATCCAATCAGTATCACCCGATGAGTAAAAGTGTATGATAATCCCGTATTATTATAACATTTAACACGCCGAGACATCAAATTAAACAAGTGTGTTCGGTAGTCCTCTCAAATTTAGATATAAAATATGTAAACTCACAAAACCTTTTTGAGGATTGAAACAGGCAATGACATATGTTATAATTTCTGTTGTTTCTATCACAAACGCTCTTAATTTATAACAGATGATACGGGGAATCGTCAGTTTAATTACAAAAAATCAAATTCAGAAGGCTTTTCACGGCTTTGCTTTTGCTATCATAAATATATTGGAGGAGATTTTATGAAAAAAGCTTTGTTTTTTGTATTAATTGTTATGATCGTCTGTTCTTTCGGATTTGCAAAAGTTTACAGAGTTGGTACAAGTGCCGGATTCCCACCATTTGAATTCGTTGAAAATGGTGAATTTGTCGGATTTGACATGGATCTCATGAGAGAAATCGCCAAGGAAATGGGATTTGAGATCGAGATCATCGACATGAGTTTTGATTCACTCATCGCAGGACTTGTTTCAGGAAACCTCGATGTTATCGCTGCAGGAATGACCATCACAGAACAAAGGGCAAAAGTCGTTGATTTTTCAGATGCCTACTGGACCGCCGATCAGAGTATTTCGGTGAAGGCTGACTCGGATTTTGATCTCACCGTTCTCTTCGGAAAGCACAACATCGGTGTACAGACGGGAACAACTGGAGATCTCTGGGTCGAGGAGGCACTGGAGAAAACCGGAATCCTTACCGGAAATTACAGGAGATATGATACCTTTGTCCTTGCAATGACAGACCTTGAAAATGAAAACCTCGATGCCGTTATCCTCGATTCACCGGTTGCAGACAGATTTGCAAAGGTTCGCCCGGTGAAGACCGTTGGGATTATCAAATCAGATGAAAAATACGGACTTGCCGTTAAAAAAGGCAACAAAGCATTGCTCGATATGCTCAATGAAGGCATGAAAAAGCTCGAAGAAAATGGGAAAATTGATGAATTGATTGCAAAATACTTCTGATACAGATCATAAAAGGCCACGCGTAAAGCGTGGTTTTTTATTCTTAAACCAATTGATGAAAGGCGGGGAGTATCATAGATAAATTACAATTATTTTTTAACTCTTTACCCTTGCTCCTGAGAGGAACATTGGTTACATTGCAATTGACTTTCATGACACTTGGTATCGGTCTTGTGCTTTCGATTCCATTTTCTTTCGGACAGGTGTATGGTCCCAAATGGGTAAAAATATTGATCGGGATTTATGAAAAGATCTTCAGAAGCATACCCGGAATTGTCATCCTGTTCCTCATCTATTATGGACTACCAAATCTCGGTATACAGATGGCACCCTTCTGGGCCTGTGTGATCGGACTCGGACTAAGAAGTGCCGCCTATCAGTCACAGTTGTTCAGAGGCGCCATTCAGTCCATTTCACCAACTCAGATGCGCGCCTCGCGTTCGCTTGGCATGAGCAAGATGCAGGGTTTCAAGAACATCATCCTTCCACAGGCATTCCGTGTTGCCCTCCCACCCTGGGCAAATGAGTTTACCATCGTTTTAAAAGACTCTTCCTTTGCCTATGCACTGGGCGTTACCGAACTTCTGAGAGAGGGGCGATACATCATCGCAACGTCTTACGAACCCCTTCTCATCTTTCTGATGATCGCCGCTATCTATTTTATCATCAGTATCATCCTCAACAAGAGCCTCGCAATGCTCGAAAGAAAATTGTCCATACCCGGATTTGAGATAAGGGAGAAGATAAAATGACAGAAAACAGGCCTATTTTAACGATAAAAAATCTGAAAAAGAGTTTTGGAACCAATGAAGTGCTGAAAGACGTGAGTTTTACCATGAACAAAGGTGAAACAAAGGTAATCATCGGTCCGAGCGGAACCGGAAAAAGCACCCTTCTAACCTGTATCAATCAGCTTGTCCTACCGGACAGCGGGGAAATCTTCCTGAAAGATATCGATGTAACAAAGGCTGAAAACATGAACACCATCAGACAGCAGATCGGGTTTGTCTTTCAGGATTTCGGACTCTTCAACCATCTGACGGCGTTGAAGAATGTCATGATCGGACCCGTAAAAGTAAAAAAGATGAGCAAGGCAGATGCCAGAGATCTCGCAATAGAAGAACTTAAAAGGGTCGGATTGATTGAACATGCCGACAAATATCCGGCTCAGCTTTCTGGCGGTCAGAAACAGCGTGTCGGTATTGCAAGGGCACTCGCCATGCAGCCGGAGATCATCCTCTTTGACGAACCGACATCGGCTCTGGACCCGGAACTGATAGGGGAAGTTCTCAGCGTCATGAAGGAGCTTGCGAGGAACAAGATGACCATGCTGATCGTTACCCATGAGATGGGATTTGCCCGAACCGTGTCCGACGAGATCATCTTCATGGAAGGCGGTGTCATCGTAGAGCAGGGACCACCCGAGAAACTCTTCAAAAATCCGGAAAACAGGAGAACCGGAGAATTCCTCTTCAAACTGACCGAACTATACGGCGAAGGTGATTGATGATGCTGAACAATATCATCGAAATTGTCGCAGAACACTGGCCGGACCTCCTCGAAGGTCTGGGACTGACGTTGCTGATGGCATTGATTTCTATGTCTTTCGGCACTTTTTTCGGGACAATCCTCGCCTTTTTAAAGGTTTACTCCAATAAAGTCGTCCGTGCTGTCGTCACCGGATACATAGAGATCATCCGCGGAACACCGATGCTCGTTCAGATATTCATCCTCTACTTTGCCCTTCCCGTTTATGGAATCAAACTGAGTGCGTTCACGGCTGCGGTGATCGGATTTATCCTGAACAGTGCAGCGTATCAGGCAGAATACACACGCGGTGCCATACAGTCGATAGAAAAAAATCAGATGACTGCCGCCCGTTCACTCGGGATGACAAAGAATCAGGCCATCTTGAGCATCATATTGCCTCAGACGATAAAAAATGCCATACCGGCCTGGACAAACGAATTCATCTACCTCTTAAAATATACATCACTGGCCTATATCGTAGGTGCGGAAGAACTGATGGAGAAAGCTAAAGTCATCGCAAGCCGTAATTTTCTCTTCTTCGAAGTTTACGTGGTCGTTGCCGTCATCTATCTGATCATCGTACTCCTTCTGACCTGGGCCCTGAGAAAGATCGAACAGAAACTCGATATCCCTGGTTTTGAAACCGTCAGATAAACCTTTCAGCTCATGTGTGTTAAACATGAGCTGTTCCCTTCTTAAAAATCCACCCCTCTGTCATCTGAGGAAGAATTCCTCTGTGATATAATCGCTTCAGATGATATAAAACTGATCGACTCCAGAGGAGGATAAGATGAAATATGAATATAAAACGCTTGCAGATATAAGGCAGAAGGTCTTTACGGCCGTCAGTAAGATGGCTTTTGACGATGATCTGTCCGAATTGGCGAATATTCCCTATGAGATCATCCCCGGAGACATCGCGAAATACCGCGAAAGCTCCTTTCTCGAAAGAGCCATCGTCAGTGCCAGGATAAGACTGGCGATGGGTTTGAATCTGAGGACAAATGACCGTGAAAGACCCATCACAGAAGGAATAGAAGAAGCGGATATTCCCTCAAAATATTATGAACCGCCACTGATCAACATCATCAAATTTGCCTGTGATGCCTGCCCGACAGACAGTTATGAGGTAACCAACATGTGCCGCGGCTGTCTGGCACATCCCTGTGTGGAGGTCTGTCCGAAAGATGCCATCCATATCATCAAGGGAAAAAGTGTCATCGATCAGGAAAAATGTATCAAATGCGGCATGTGTGCAAAGGCCTGTCCCTACACGGCCATCATCAAACACGAACGGCCCTGTGCTGCGGCATGTGGTGTGGATGCCATTTTCTCAGATGAATACGGAAGGGCCAGTATAGATTATGAAAAATGCGTCAGTTGCGGCATGTGTCTCGTAAACTGCCCGTTTGGCGCCATATCCGATAAAAGTCAGATCTATCAGCTCATTCAGGCAATGAACCGGAACTATGATGTGGTTGCCATCGTTGCCCCGTCTTATCTCGGACAATTTGGTAAAAATGTGGGATTTAACGACTTTAAAACGACGCTGATAAAACTCGGATTTAAGGATGTCGTTGAAGTAGCGATCGGAGCGGATATTTGCGCCATTGATGAAGCGGAGGCCTTTCTGAAAGAGGTTCCGGAAGAAATGGCATTCATGGGAACCTCCTGCTGTCCATCGTGGTCCTCTATGGCAAAACGCCTTTACCCGGAGAGAGCGGATCATATCTCTATGGCTCTGACCCCGATGGTCTTTGCCGCACGTCTTGTCAGGGAAACCTATCGAGAGGCAAAGATCGTGTTTATAGGGCCATGCAGCGCGAAAAAATTAGAAGCATCGCGAAAAAGCGTCAGGAGTGAAGTGGACTTCGTCATCACATTCGAAGAACTGGCCGGCATGCTTAGTGCGAAAGACATAGAAATAAGGGGAACGGATAAAAGTCTGAATGATGAGGCAACCGGTGCCGGAAGAGGTTTTGCCGTATCCGGTGGCGTCTCGAAAGCGGTAGCCGATCTCATAAAAAAGAAAAATCCCGAAACGGAGATCAAAATTCATAACGTTGATGGATTGAGGGAATGCAGGCAGCTCTACCAGGATGCGGTTAAGGGAAAATACGACGGTTATCTGCTGGAAGGGATGGCCTGTCCGGGGGGATGTGTTGCCGGAGCCGGCTGTATCGTTAACCCGGTTATTTCAGGCAGTCAGGTAAAAGCTGCTGCGAAAGGATCCGAATTAAAAACGGTGGATGAGTCGAAATATGCAGACAAACTCTATCTGCTGGAAGGAAAATAATCTCAACGGCATAAATTTAGCAATAATTTTGATTCTTCTTGTGAGGACAACTCACTGAGTACAATATTGAGCGACCGGATATACGGATGTTTAAGTATATCCGGGATTCTACAGGTATTAATCATCTATCAGTCTTCTTTGAAAAACCTTTCTTTAATCCAAGAAACCAGAAAGCGGATACTATAAAAGCGATCAGGTAGTAAACGGGTTTGTTCTCATGAATCGCTTTTGCGGCCCAGAATGACGGCAACGGCGACAGCAGATACTGAATAGCGCCTTTGAGAAAAAATGGTCCTATCAACCCAAACGTTAAAAGAGAAGATAATTTTGCAACGGCCATTCCCTCCAGTTTGTTCGTGGAAAACGTGACAATCAGCATGGCGATGATTATTCCCTGAACCGTTCCTGAAAAGGATAGGAGAACGATGTTGAAAAAGGATATTTCCGTCAGTTTAAACACCGGCAGCAACAGAGCAGAAACGGTAAAAGCCAGTATTGCCGGAATTCCAACTCTTGAAAACAGATACCCCCTCTTTCCCAATGGTGTCACAAAAAGGTATCCGGCAATATGATCATCCATTTCCTCTAAAATAACCAATGCCGAGACAAAACAAAACATAATAGGTGCCAGCATGGCAAAAAACACGTCAAAAAGTCCATAATAAGGTGAAAGAACGGAGGTTGAGGAAAATTGACTAATCAGAAACCGTTCGGACAGCGGAATGACAAATTTAAAAAAAAGACCGCTAAGTAATGGTATCAGGCAAACCATAAAAAGCATCATGTCTTTTTTCACAGTCGTCATCATCTGCATAAAACTCATCTGTATCGCTTTCATAATTTGATCCCTCCCGTATACCGCCACATCTTTGCTACGCGACGCCCTGCAATCCGAAACAGGAGATATAACACAAAGACTGTCAGGAACGTTTTTAATAGAATATTATCCGTTTGCCCCATAATCATGCCCATACAGATATTTACCGGATAATAGGTTAGAAATTCAGGTCCCGCGTCAAACAGATAGAAAAGAGACGGGACAAAACAGATGATTTCTACCGGTATCACCGCTATGAGAAACTGGTTCAAACTGTTAATTCCAGATGCGACAATCATCGCGAGAAGGGTAAACATGGCAGACGATAAGGCCGTCCCGACCAGGATGAGAAGAATATGAGCGCTACCGGCGGCGATTGATAGGGCAAGGGCAACAACAAGTGCCATAAAGCCGAATGAAATCACTTTCGAAATAATATACTCCCCCACCTTTAAGGGGGATGTAATAAACGCATCCACCACCCTTTGATTTTTTTCCAGTAAAATGACGGCTCCCATAAAAAACAGTCCCATGGCAGCCGGATCTGAAAAAATCATGACAGCCGCAGCTTTTTCACGCCATGAAACCGGGAGGGCCGACAAGACGATGACATACAGTACGGTTACAACCCCATAAACGAAATAAAAACCGTACTTCACCTGAAAACGCATATCCCATGAAATCAGATGCCCCATCCTCATACCAGTGTCCTTCCCGTAACATCAATAAAGATATCGTTGAGTGTCGGTTCGCTGCTGTGTACAGAAAGAATCCTGTTTTTATCCATCAGATATCTGAGTTTTTCATCCCCTGATATCTGATTCAGCAGACAGCTGCCCTGCTGCTCCCCATCTTCTTGGTAGGTATAGGTGATCTGTGTGGCACCTTTCGACATGATCAGATTACGTGGCGTATCCAGCGCACAGACATTACCGTTCACGATAAAAGCCACACGGTCACACAATTCGGTGGCATCCTGCATATTGTGCGTTGTCAGAATAATGGTCTTCCCGGCCCCTTTCTCATCAAGGATCAAATCTTTCATCATTCGGCTGTTTGTCGGATCGAGTCCGTTTGTCGGTTCATCCAGAAAAAGGACCTTCGGGTCATGCAAGATGCTCCTGATAAAGTTCAACCTCGATCGCATGCCCTTTGAAAAATCCGATACACGCTTATCCGCATCATTCTGAAGTCCGACTGACTTCAGCAATTCATCCAACGGCCGTGATTTTTTCCTGTATAGAGAGGCAAAGAAATTCAGGTTCTGCCTCGCGGTTAATTTTTCATACAGCGTCGAAAATTCAAAATCCACGCCGATGGTTTCATAAAACGTACTTGAACAGCTCCTGCATTCCGCACCGTTAACCGTCACACTGCCCGTATAACTTGAGATCATACCGATCAGAATTTTCTGCAGTGTCGTCTTTCCCGCACCGGAGGGGCCCAGAAAACCGAATATTTCCCCTTTTCTCACGGAAAAATTCATATCTTGAATAAAAGGCTTCTTCGTGTAACTAAAAGATAAATGCTTGACTTTAATCATAAATGAAACTTACACCTCCATACTGTTTGACTATATATAAAATTATAGTCATAATAAATGAAAAAATTTTTTTATTCGTTCCTGAACCATTTTCTCTAAAGCCGAACCGTCTATTTCAGTAACTGAATGACCAATCCGTTGATCAGCAGCCACAGTGCCTCATCAAAATACTGTTCACCGGTTTCCTCTTTATGCAGTGTCGAAAAATATAAGGCCCTCAACGCCGCACTGTATGCCTTCAGATCCCGTTTTAGCTCTACCCTGAAGACGGAAATTAGTCTTTCTATCATATCGTTATCCTCTGACAGATGTCTTTCCAATACCTCCGGAGGAAGCTTACGATAAAGCACTTCTATCTCCCCTGAATCCAGCATTTTTAACAGGGGCATCTCCTCCGACAGCTTAAAAAAACGGAACAGGACATCCGTCAGCTCCGAACTGGTCATCGTATCGGGATTCAATTCGGCTACGGCGGCCAGCAGTTCCCTCTCTATCTGATCATGCAACTCTAAGATGACATCAAACAACAGCTGTTCCTTTGAATGATAAAACAGATAAAAAGTTCCCTTCGGGATATTAACCCGCTTCACCAGTTCATCAACCGTTGTCTTTCTGATACCATACTGCACGATGCATTTTCCCGCTTCCTCTTTTAAACGTTTGACAATCATTTCTCTCTCGTGATCCGAATAAGATTTCGGCAAAGGCAACACCCCTTTTGACCAATAATGCTTTTATAGTCATTATACAGATAAACACCCTGTTTGTCAACTACACAATATAAAGAGAATTTGTTAAACCGGCAGTGTAAAAAAAGCCCCCCTATTCAGGGGGGCTAAAGGAGTGCAATCTATGTGAAGTGTTGTTCGTCGTTTCTGTCTTTGGCGTTACGTTGCGTTCTTTAAAATCTGTTTGTTATATCGTAAGTCAAAAGGCTGTTTTCATCCATCTTTCTGTCAAACTGCTTCTGTACCCTTGAATTTCTAATGACTCTTTCAATCTTTTTAATCGTCTTTTTCATCCTGTCCAGCCTCCCTTTCCGTTTGCTGATTCATATTTCCCGTTAAAAGTCTTTCTCATCTGTTTCTTCCGTTCCTCTGAACTACAACATGATTGTACTATCTTGTCTCAGGACAACGTCAACCGCCTTGTTCTTTAACAGTATGTAAAACCCGGGGAATACCTCAAGCTAACTCAACGCTTATTATTTCTTCAAAAACATCACATCATTTTATAAAAATATAAGATTTAGTTGCCTTATCAGGTCATCAAACCCATCAACTATCCGCTCGCATTAGATCCATGAAGATGTTGTCCGGCTGGAATTTCAAATTCTTTCAAAAGTTCCCGAAAAAATGACTTGACTCTGACATAACGTAATAGTCTACACTGAAAACGAAATTGATAAAGAGGATGAGAACGTGAACATACAGATGTTAAGATCAGATAAAATTTATAAAAAGATGGTCCTGGTAGGAAAAGACAAGAGGGCGGATATCTACAGAATTGAATTGATGAAACCATTCGAATACAAATGGAACATGATCAACGTTCCTATCAAAGCAAAACAAAAAGGCGGGTACGATGTTGTGATGGCATCAGATATGATGGGGGTCCTCCACCCGGAAAGTGTCGATGAACAGCAAACGGAAAGGATAAGTCGTATTTCAGATGACGACTTGTGGAATACCTGCGAAAAAACCATCGTTCAATCATTTGAAAGATTCCGGAAGGTGAACTGCAAATTGGAATACGAAAAATACCTTTTCACCATACTCCTGGCAAACCCAGAAAATCAATTTGTGAAGATGTGCAACGGTTATTTAGGTGATGGTGGGATTCCCGGTTATATACTCCTTAGTCTCGTTCCCAACGATTATACGCTAACCAGAGCTCAGGCCGCTCTTGCCCATGAATGCAACCATAACGTTCGCTGGCAATACCAGAAATGGCATCTCGGGGTTTCACTTGCGGACATGATGATCAGTGAAGGCCTTGCGGAATATTTTGCAATGAAACAGTTCGGAGAAGACTTAATTGGACCTTGGGTAAGTAAGGCGGATACAGGAACGCTGAATTCACAGATAAAACCCGTCATTCGAAAGGGGCTGGAAGTAACTGGATTTGATAAGATAACAGGATACCTTTATGGAGATGAAACGGCAGAAATTATGGGATTTCCCCAAGTGGGACTCCCCTATTGCGCGGGTTACGCCTGTGGCTATCATTTGATAAAACATTACCTTGAAAAAACGGGAAAGACAGTCGAAGAAGCGACTCTGATTCCCACTGAAGAGATCATGAGAAACAGCACTTCTTTCTGGAACATGTGATCATGTAAAAGATACATCGGCTGCCCTGGGCTACAACCCGTTGGGCGGCATTTCACCTTACAATTGATTTTTCTCTTCAAGCCCGCTTGCCGGATGTTCAAACAAAAACCATGCAAAACGGGTAATCCTATAAATACGACATAAGGCCAAAAACCACCCTACAGGTACCTCATCCAACGCACTGTTTATAAATCAAAGAATAATAAAAACAGAAAGCGCAAACAGAACGGACAATAAGCCGCTGAATATCCCTTTCAACTTTAGAGCAATTGTTTTTGATTTAAAATGTCTCAGATTCATCTGTAATTTAATCTGTCCCGGTGTATATTCACTTGACCATTCGAATATTTTATGTAACATCTTCAACCTTGGGACATACTCACCGTATATCGCCGAGCAGGATCACTCCGTCCTGGGAAAACGGGCCGTCAAATCCTGAATGGCTATGATGGGAACATCAGTCATCCATCAAAATTCTTGCCTTTCCCGAAATGATAAATTCATTTTGTCTTTCAATAATTAAACCGAGTGAATTCAGCCGTTTAAAAGCAGAATAAGCTGTTGTATGTTTTATATCGTTTGCCTTCATCAAATCAATGATCTGTTCCCGCGTTTGAATTTTCATCAATCACATCCAGTTTGATGCTTTTGAACCCTTCTTGAACGGCGTATAGTTCAAGTGCTTTAAATAACGCCGTTCCGACACCTTTCCCACTATAGGCCTTATCCACTACAATTCCATCCATCAGTATCTGGTTTTCTCCGGGGGACTTTCCGGTCAAACAAAAAATGACATAGAAATCCCTTGAAGAACCCGCTGAAAAGGCCAAATATCTCAACAAAGTCCCCGAGTTTCAGGTCTATCAGATTATTTTGTCCATCGACAGCTGCCAAAGACAACTAACCGAAACAGTCTGTAAAAAAGATACGATTCTATTCCATATACGTTTGATTCATCTCGGAAAAGGCACGATTATTCTCTCTCAGAAAATCGATAAATTCTTTAAAAACAAGCGGCTTACTGTAATAATAACCTTGTATATAATGGCATCCAAGTTTCTTTAAAAACTCGACCTGTTCGATGATTTCGACCCCTTCCATCAACACTTCGATATCCAGAGATTTTGCCATATTCACCAGGATCCCAGCCAGTTTTCCATCATCATTTTCCGGATAATTTTTAATAAAAACTCTGTCGACCTTGATCTTGTCAATGGGTAATGTGTTGAGATATGACATTGACGAATAGCCTGTTCCAAAATCATCTATCGCAATTTTTATTCCGCGATCCCGGATCTTTTCAATGTTTTTTATATTCTTCATTTCATTGGCGAGAAGCATACTTTCCGTTATTTCCATTTCAAGCTGACTGTTTTCCACATCATATTGCGCAATGGTATTAAACAGTTTATCCAGAAAGCCACTTTCTTCCATCTGAACGGTGGACAGGTTAATGGCGCATCTGATGGTTTCGTTCAGACCAATGAAATTTTTATTCAGGTATTCGATATCTTCACATACTTTTCGAATCACCCAATTGCCTATATTGATGATCAAACTGCTTTTTTCGGCAATCGGAATAAACTTATCCGGCGGGACAAAGCCAAGTGCCTTGCTTTCCCATCTTAAAAGGGCTTCCATGCCGATTATTCTGTTTGTTCTGATATTTATCTGAGGCTGATAGACCACAAACAGTTCATTGTTTTCAATTGCCGTTCTCAGATGGCCCTCTATCTCATTTTCGCGATTCAGTTTTGTAATCATTTCCTGTGAAAAGAAAGCGATCTCGGCTTCATGATGCGAGGTGGTCCACTCAAGCGCGACGATCGAATTCAGGATCAGCTTTTTCAGATCATCTGCATCTTTTGGCCAATAGGAGACGCCTATCTTGATTTTGAAGAACAGATTTCTTCCGTTGACTGTCATTACCTTTGTCAGTTCTTTATGCAGCTTGAAAACAAACTCATCCGTCGAACCGTTTATATTTTCCAGATCCACAATGACTGCAAACAGATTTCGGCCCGTCTGGGCCACGAAGTCGTTCTCTCCGAGCAACGGTTTGATCAGATTGATAAAAATTCTTGAATTGTTAAAGTCCGTATCTCTGAAGGTTGTCTGTAATTGATTGTAATTTTCGATCATTATGGAAAGTACCATAAATTTAAAATTATCTTTCTTGATGCTTTGTGTCAGGAGCTCAATCATCATTTCCTCATTTGGAAGCCTGAATTCCCCGTCGCTGTAATCGAGATTTTCAAAAAAATTCTGTTTTTTATGGGTTTCGGATAAATCGGAAAAGATACCGATATAATTCAGGACCCGTGTTTCGGTTTTATCCTTAATCGAAATGATGCGTAACTGTTTCGGGTAAATCAATCCGTTTTTCTTCCTGTCCCATAACATTCCTTCCCAGTATCCATTTTTTTCTATTTTCTGCCACATTTTTTCGTAGAATTCCTTATCGTGTTTTCCCGATTTGAATTCACCCGGTGTTGCCCCTATCACTTCAGAAGCGGCATAACCTGTGGCTTCCTCATAGGCATGATTGACATAAGTAATCGTCGTATCATCATCAGTTATCAGAACGGCATCATTTGTACTTTCCGCAATATTCCTCGTCAGTTCGAGCTGATAATCCTTACGCCTCAGTTTTTCTGCGATCAAGGCAATGATATAAGCAAATACGAGAATAACGATAACCACAATGACATTTTTCGTCAGGAAGATGGTTTCCATTACATGGCTCACCGAGAGCATCTGACTGATATCGATTTCGTGAATCAGAATCCATTTTTCATCAAGATGAGCGTTGCTTTCTTTTGTCGTGTCCAACACATCATAAAAGGTTATAAGGCTATTTTTCTGTTCTATGAAGCCATGCGACTTCTGACTTACGATTTCCCATATGGCCGGATTTTCCGAAAGCATGGAGATCTCTTTCATATCATCAAACATAAACGAAAAATATTTTCCCTCGTCGGGGTGAACGATAAATGCCCCATTTTTGTTCAAGATGTAAAACTTCTGCCGCTGGAGCATTTCCCGTTCATGAAGAACGGACATGATGCTCAGGAAATAATCGGCGTTATAATTTATGGCGAGAACCCCTTTAAACGCTCCATGCCTATCATAAACAGGTGTTGAAAACAGAAGGATCGGTTTATAGGGCCTTTCTATCACCCCATTCTCACTATTCAATGTCATTCGCGAAATAAAATATTCGCCAAATTCAAGATCTGCCGTTTTCAGAAAAAAAGTAGCCTCTTCCTGATTGTTTAACCGTTCAGGTGAACAGACAACGGGTACCCCTTCATAATCTATTCGTATAATCTCATTTCCTTCTGCATCAAGATATCTGACCTGATCAAAGGCCTCTTTGTTTCTCATGATTCTCAGCAAAAGACTCAGAAATTCAGATTTTGTATAATCAGTTTCATCGTTGATAAAATCCGACATTTCATTTGAATCTCTTATAACATTCATGTTCTCATAGATCTCATTCATTTGTTTGGCAATCAGAACAGAGGTGTTGGCATCGTAAATCTGGCTTTCGCCGATAATTCGTTCTACCGTGTATTGCTTATCCATTCTGAGATTGTTGACAACGATCCAACACCATAAGATTATAATCGGTACTGCGATCAAAATAAAAATCTGAAAAATTTTTTTATTCAATTTAAGCATGATCCTCCGCTCAATCCTCCAGATCCAGTTTAGTACGATAATTATAACATGCACAGCGATAAACCGAAAGAATCTGGAGATCTTCACATTCTCTTGACAATCAGGTTCCCGCTTTCATATTTCTTCAGACCTCTTTTAAACAGAAGAATTCCTATTCCCATAAAGATTATCGCCGCCGCAACAAGGATCAGAACACTGAGGAGGTTAAATTCCTTTATGATGGAGATGGGGATAAACGAAAAATACATGCTGGGAATAGCCGTGAACAATATGATCCTTACAGCGCCGTTGAAAATGGAAGGTGGATTCAGAGAAAAAGTCAGTACGGACTCGGGAAGAACCCTGGCAAGCGTCGTGGAATTCCCTATATAAAACGTCAGTGACTGGAAGATGATGTTAAATCCGGTAAAGATGAACGATGCCAGGATAGAAACCCCTATCAGGATCAGAAAATTGACGGCGGAGGCGTAGGGCGTAAAGAAAAACAGGAGCATTCCGAATATGAAATCCCCCATTGCCCCAAGTGAGATTCTCGAGACCAGAATATGGGACAGTTCCTCCTGCGGCAGCAGTAGATACGAGTCCAGTTCGCCTTTGATGATGATCTCCGTCATATTCAGCAGATTGCCGAAGAACACCAGAGAAATGCCGAAAGAGATCGTTACAACGGAATATACCAGCATCATGTCTCCCATCTGATAATCGTTAATCATCCCGACCTTTCCAAAGAGTATCCACCAGAAAAACAATAAAAATACATCGTTGAGGACCATTCCAAAAGTCTGTATCAGGAAATTCGCCCGGTATTCCATCTGCGCAGACAGATTGAATTTAAAATATCTCCATATCAGTTTTATCAGTTTTTTCATCACTCGGCCTCCTTCTCATCCACCGTTGATGTTAAGCCTTCTCGTTCCCCTGTTAAACAGCCATACGATCAATCCACCCCAGACCAGGATATGGAAAAGTTGCATGGGAAATACGCGTGCAAACTCCGAAGATCCATTGATATAGACCTTGGCAGGGGCGTTCAGGATATACATGAACGGCATACGGCTGCTGAAGTTCTTCAACCAGTCCGGAAAAAATTCTATTGGGATAAACAATCCGCCTATGGTAAACAGAAACTTGGAGTAGATAAAATGGAAGGCGGTATTCTCTTCAAACCACAGGGCTGACAGACCGATTAAAAAGAAAAACACAAAGTTGATCGTCAGGCCGGCCATAGAAGAGATGATTCCGAGAATCAGATGCAGTGGTGTCAGGGGCGTCTGATGCAACGTAATAAAGAGGATCAGCGAACCAAACATGAGATTCATCGTCATCCTGATCAGGCTTGAAGACATGTACTTTGCATACATGAACAACAGATATGAATACGGCTTGTTCAAATGATAGGCAATATCACCGGTCTTTATATCCTGAGCCATCTCACTGTGAAAGACAAATTTTGACAGCATGATGGATTCCGTGAACATGAAATACCACATCATCCTGACAAAATCAAATCCCTCTATCTCCCCTCCCCGAAAGACGGCTCGCCATAAAAAAGAGTACACAAACAGAAAGAGGCCGAAAAAGAGTATCTGACCCATAAAATTTCTGGAATACATCAGTTCGTTGACAAAATTAATCTTAAAAACCGTGAAGTATTTCCTTAGCCGCTTCATGTTACGCTCCCCCCGTGTAGATCGTCTCGATGATCTCTTCCATCGGTGTCTCGGAGATGGTCATATCAACTATGGCCGTCCGCTTGATGATGTCATTTAGAATGGTCTGAAGCGAACAGATCTGTGTATCCACCTCTATCTTCATGCCGGTTCCCTTTTTCTTCAGTACATTAACACCGGATAGCTGAGGGGTGTATTCATCTTCGAGTTTTAAAGAAAGAATCTTCGTCTTCAGAAAATCATGTTTCAGTTCATTCACCGTACTGTGGAGGATCAGCTGACCCTTGTCGATGACGATGACTCTCCGGCAGAGTTTTTCAATGTCTCCCACATCATGTGAGGTCAGAAAGACCGTCAGGTCTTTTCGTTTGTTCAGGTCTTTGATCAATTCCCTGATCTGATTCTTCACCACGACATCCAGCCCGATGGTGGGTTCATCGAGAAACAGAATTTCCGGGTCATGTATCAGACTAACGGCAATCTCACATCTGATCCTCTGTCCGAGGGATAATTTACGGACCGGTTGATGCATGATCTCCTCCAGTTGAAACCTTTTCACAAGTTCTTTCAGCCTGTTCTTATAATCATTTTTATTCAGTTCATAGATATCCGCCATCAGTTCAAAGGAATCCTCAGGCGGGAGATGAAACCACATCTGTGATTTTTGTCCAAAGACGGAACCGATCTTATATGACAGCTTTTTCCTGGATTTCCAGGGTATCATTCCGAGGACGCTGACTTCCCCAGCACTCGGATAAAGTATCCCCGTCATCATCTTGATGGTGGTAGATTTCCCGGCCCCATTCGGCCCGATAAAGGCAAGGACCTCGCCTTTTTCAACGGAAAAATTGATATCCTGTACCGCTTTGACTTCTTTATAAACCGGGTGCATCAGTGATTTAAAACTCTCTTTGAGTCCTGATCTTTTAACTTTTGTCTTAAAGCTTTTACTCAACCCATTGACTTCAACTACCTTTTCCATAAAAATCTCCCTCCTAATAAAAGAAAAACCGGAGCTGAATTTCAAGCTCCGGTTTTTGATGTATGACAAAACAGACAGCATCACCGGCGCCGTTTAATTGAGACCATATAATCACACAGTTGAATAGTCATCTGTTTAAGCATCATTATCGATTCTCCCATCTGTTTTTTAGTTGATCTTGATAACAAAAAAGAAGGAGTCTCTCTCCTTCTCTTCACCATCTTTCTTCATACGAATTGTATCATAGATGTATAATTCTTTCAAGTCATCTAACACATCATTTACATTTAATCTCAAATTTCTATCTGCGTTTTAAAGACGATTACCGCTTCGCCTGATACACGAACCGTTTCCGGTTCATTCTCACGGATATCAACTTCGACCTCTATGATGCCTCTCCTGTCAATCGTTACCCCCTGTCTGGCCTTGAATTTCAAACAGTTTTTATCAAGGGCGGTCAGATGATACTTAACCATATAGGCACCAAGCGGTCCGTTGGCATTTCCCGTTACCGGATCCTCATTGATGCCGATAGCGGGGGCAAACATTCTTCCGGTAATCAGTGTCCCTTCTTCTGCCGCATCAAAGGTAAAGACATAGTACCCGTTACAGCCTATTTTCCCGCTTAATTCAGTGAGCCTTCCATAATCCGGTTTCATGGCATGGACCGTCTCATAGTCCTTCAGACCGATCATCACCTTTGAATGTCCGGTAGAAACAATTTGTACGGGGGCCTCTTCTATCAGATCATCTGACCGGATATTCAAGGCTTTAATCAGCTGCCGCAGGTCATCCCCTTCAAGCCGCTCTCCGAATTCAATCTTTCCCTGCGTCATCGTAATCCTGTAGGAATCTTCGAGAGGAGCGATATCAACGGGTAAAATGCCCGCGCCGGTCTTCTGATAAACCCTGGTTCTCTCGGAAAACTGTCCTTCTACCGCTCTGACATAATGTGCCGCAATGGTGGCATGTCCGCAAATCGGCACTTCCTTCAGCGGCGTGAAAAATCTGACCTGTACATCATAGTCCTGATCTTCCGAAGGAATGATGAAAGCCGTTTCGGAATTATTCAGTTCCCTCGCGATCTTCTGCATCTGTTCTTCCGTCATTTTATCCGCATTTGACACGACACCTGCGGGATTACCTCTGAAAATCTCTTTTGTAAATGAATCCACCTGATAAAGATTATATTTCATCGGGCCTCCTTTTTCCGCTTTCATTGAATATCTATTTTCTCCATAAAAGAACTATCCGAATACTTACCTTTGTTTATCCTTATAAAGCGTACACGCTTGTATTAAAAAACCACTCTGAAAACAATCGTGTCATTCGGAACAGAATCGATATAGATTCTACCCCCATGTGATTCTACAATATTCCTGACGATTGACAATCCGATACCGTAGCCGTTAATCCTGTTCGTTCGCGATTTATCCCCCCTGTAAAAACGATCGAAGAGTTTGGACTTCTCTTTTGGCAATTCCCCGAGGTACCTGTTTTTCACGCAGATTATCCTTTTCTTTCCCTTTTTATGGAGTGAAATTTCTATCTTTGAATCAGGTACCGCGTATTTGACGGCATTATCCGTCAATTCGGTCAGCATCTTTTTGATATGATTCTCATCTCCTTTGAAGCGTATGCCTTCCTCAACATTCAGAATAATCTCTTTCCCCGTCTCAAAGGCCAGTGATTCAAACGGCAGGACCGTATTCTCTATCAGATAGCTCAGATCAAATTCCGTAAAATCCTCAGATCTGTTAAGTGTTTCCGTCTTTGCCAGTGAAAGTAGTTCTTTCGTTAAGGCTGTCATTCGATGAACCTGATTTTTAATCTCATCAACGTGTTTGTTCGTACCGTATTCCATCTCAAGAATATCCGTATTGGCAGAAATGATGGAAAGTGGGGTCTTTAATTCATGCCCGGAATCGGTAACAAATTCTCTTTGCTTTTCAAAGGCGATATGGATTGGCTGGACAATCAATTTTGACAGAAATATCGTAATAATAAGCAAAACGACAAAACTGACTGAACCGGTGATATAGGACAGATTTAACAGTTCAAGCAGCATATGATCCTGCATGCCCTGATCGGCAAAAACGATCAGGACCCCGTAATAGGTCTGTGCCCTCATATATTTATAGCTATCGGTCTTCCCCATATCGTTATCAGATTGATAAACCGTTTCCGCATAGGCAACGGCATCATCAATGCTTAAAAAGATCTCATCACAAAAAACCGAGATAACCTCCCCATTCGTATCAAGCTTAACGGAGAATCCCTTTATCGGCAGATGGGGCCCCCCTTGAAAAGCCCGGTTATTTTCGGGAGCATATGGTGGAATGGTATTTTCCATGATAAAACCGTCATTCATGATCATATTGAATAAAAAACGGTCTACCTGTTCATTGCTCCTGTAATTCATATAGATATTAATCAATAAAAAGATGGCCAGTAACAGCAGAAGCAGGGCAGCTGTCGTGATCGCAATGAATTTAATACGCATCTTCTTAATCATCATTCCGCTCCAGTTTATATCCAAAATTTCTCACTACTTTTATCCTGATATCTGAATTAATAGACTTTAGTTTTTTTCTCACAAAAGAGATATACACCTCTACAATATTATATTCACCTTCAAAATCATACCCCCAGATTTTCTCTACAAACTGCTCCTTTGAAATGACATGATCAGGATTTTTCATCAGCATTTCAAGAATCTGATATTCCTTGATACTGACTTTTATCTCATTCCTGCCGTTGGATATCACAAGGGTATTCTTGTTCAGAACAAGATTGCCAAAGACTATTTCATCCAATACGAAAGCATCCTTTCTCCTTGCGGCAGATCGAATCCGTGCGAGTAATTCCCTTGTCACAAAGGGTTTCGTCAGGTAATCATCCGCTCCGCAATCCAATCCGTTGACCTTGTCATCTATTTCAGATTTCGCGGTGAGCAGTATAACGGGCGTGGATATCCCGTTTCCACGTAGTTTTTTGAGAACTTCCAATCCATTCAACCCCGGAAGCATGATGTCGAGCAATATCACATCGTACACGCCACTCAAGGCATACTGATAACCATCTTCCCCGTTATAAAAACAATCGACAAGATAATTGTTCTTGGTCAGTATTTCATATAAGGCATCAACAAGTGGTCTTTCATCATCGACAACTAATATCCTCACATCGTTCTCCCTTTTACTTTTTTCCATTTTATCACAAAAGCACAAACACCCTTGCTGAACGCAAAGGTGTTTGTGCTTTCTTTTAAAAAATCATTGAATTATACTTGAGTCTTTATCACGAAACTGCATTAAAATACGTACTGAATTCTGTTGCAAGTCTCGAATTATTCAGGTATGCCGCTTCAAAAGTCTTCATAAAGGCAGTCTTTATTTCCTCGGTTACATCTTCCTCGTCCTCATCGTCTTCGGTTTCGGTAACCGATTCAGGCGGCATTCCCCCTGGTCCTCCCGGGCCGCCAGGACCTCCAGGTCCTTTCATTCCAGGTTCCGGAAGATCAAACGCATTCTCCGAAACAAGTGCCTCTTCCTCTTCAGCGCTTATCTTCGAATCCCCATCCGTATCATATTCACTGATAAGGTCGCTTGCGCTGACATCAATCCCGTTCGTTTCAAGGAATTCACTGATCTCCTCTTCGCTCCACAGCCCATCATCATCCGTATCAATGCTCATCTCCGGTGGTGGTCCTCCGGGTCCTCCTGGGCCGCCGGGACCTCCAGGTCCTTTCATTCCAGGTTCCGGAAGGTTAAACGCATTCTCCGACATGAGTGCTTCTCTTTCTTCCGCACTTATCTTCGAATCCCCATCCGTATCATATTCACTGATAAGATCGCTTGCGCTGACGTTCAGATCACTGGCCTCAAGGAATTCACTGATCTCCTCTTCGCTCCACAGTTCATCCGCATCCGTGTCGATATTCATTTCAGGTGGCGGAGTCCCTGTGCCAGACATATCTGCCGACTGGGCACCCTGATAAGCCGTTTCAAATCTTTTAAGGAGGAGACTCGAAATCTCATCACTATCCGTATCTGTTGTGGAAGTCTCTGTCATCTGCAGCAACTCTTCCAACGTACTGAATCCCAACACATCATCACTGTACAGTGATGTTTCCTCATCTCCATCCTCAGTATCGTTCTTCATATCAGGCGGTGGACCGGCCGGAGCTGGTGGTTTTCCACCCCCGACAGGTGGCTTTCCTCTCGGAGCTCCTTTTCCTTCAACAGATTCACTACTTTCAGCTGCCGCTCGTTCTGCTTCGAGTTTTTCCTGCAGCTCAGTTGCATCAATCTGTTCAGTAGAACTGTTCTGAGAAGAAGAGCTGTACATCTGCCACAATGAAGTCATATCTGTTCCCTGTATTCTCATCTTATCACCCCCTTATTTTTTCACGATTGACTATAACCGTTGAAGCTTAAAAAAACCTTGAAGTGATAAAACGCCTGAATCCGCTTCCTCAACTGCCGCTTTGAACAGCTCCGGCCTTCATTTTCTGCTTGTTGTTATACATTCGTTCATCCGCTATCCCGATCAAAGCGTCGAGAGATTTGAAAGAGTTCTTTGATTCAATCACATAGCCAAACGAGGCACTCTGACCCATTTCCTTAAAATCGGACTGTATTTTTTTAATCAGATTTTCAAGCTGGTTCTCCGATACATCGAAGAGAACGAATAAAAATTCATCTCCGCCAAATCTCCCGGTTGTTCCAAATCCCTTGTCATCTATATTCTCTTTGAGGATCTGAGCCATCAAGCGGAGAAAATAATCCCCCTTCACATGACCGTGCGTGTCGTTGATCTCTTTAAAATTGTCTATGTCCAGAATTGAAACGGCTATACTTTTTTTAAAGACCGAATAGTCGATTTCCTCAAAGAGATAGCGCCGGTTGTAAAGACCGGTCAACGGATCAATGTAGGATATATGTTCCAGTTCTTTCATCATATGCTGCATCTGCGAAATATCCGTCAGGATGAATATATGAGAAATGATGTGATCCATCTTATCTTTTACAACACCGTAATCTATATTGTAGCACTTTCCCTTCAGAGAGACATTTTTTTCGTTAAACAATCGATACTGATCATCTCTTCCAAAAAAGTCATTCATTCGACCGGCATTTTCGATAGCAAGCAGTCTTCGTGCCGCGTCGTTTGAAAAAACGACTACGTGATCCGAATTTAACGCAAAAAGTGGAAGCGTTATCCTGTTGATGATAGATTCTTTGACGATGGGTACGATACTACCAAAACTGCTCCTTTCGAGAAAAAAGAAGGCAACCGTTAAAACAACGGGTGTTAACGGTGTTGCATAATCAAAATTTGACAATCCACTGAAGAGATTATAAACCAAGAACAACAGGAAAGGCGATCCCATCAGGAGGATGAGCATGAAATTTTTGAATCCCATCTCCCGGTATCTTTTTAAATTATTCGCCGTGATCAAGATAGCACAGAAATACAATCCCAATTGATAGAGAGAGATTGGGAAAAACAGGATTCCCGGAACTGTCGTCACCATACTGTAACCACTTCTGTATTCAACCTGGATAAGTGCCTTGAAAAGATGATGATAGGGGTTGGTGAGAATAATAACGAAAAATGAAAAGGAAACCCCGATTAACAACCAGGTATAACATCTGAGTTTTTCAGTATTACCGTAAAAAAACTTGTAAAGATAGAGGAAATAAAACGGAGGACTAAACACCAGATTAATCTGTTTCAGTTCATGAAATAGTATCCGTATTGACTCATCCTTCACGAGATAATTTATACCGCCAAACATTAAGCCACTCAGTGAAGAGATGATCACCAGTAAAAAGAATATATTTGTTTTATGAAGCTCCTTTCTGTTCAGAAAAAAGAGAAGGGTTCCAACGATTGCCATCGATATAAAATAAAGAAGTGAACACCACATGTTTAACATAAATTAACTCTCCATGTCTTTAAAAATAATTTTTTTCATCAATTCTTACGCACATTAGAACATATAGATTATACATTAAAAAACTTTTTTTATTCCAATAAGGTGAAAAGTATTATATCCATTTTTGTGAACGGAAGTCCCCCTACGGCATGACATGCACATTTCAGCGACAATGACAGAATATCTGAGGAACTGAGAGTTTATCAACCGTAACACTTTATATTTCTTAATAAACACTTCCAAATGTGATTTCTCGCGGTTTGACAGCTGTTTTCTCAATATGTATAATGTTATACTATTTAACCGTAGCGATAATATTTTTTCTTGCTTCTAACCAATGATTCAGGAATTTAAAACCGAATATCGTACTGAAAGAGATAACAGAGAAATCAGTAAAATGAGGGGCATGGTGTTCTTGTCTTTTTTTGTTTTCTCGATTTTATTTATAAATAATTTCTCTCAGAACAACGGTTCTGAAAAAATAAGGAGGGATTTTTGTGAAGAAATTTTTTGTTGTTCTTTTAGTCGTTATGTTGTTCGTTACTATCGGCATGTCAAAGACCAAGATTCAGTTCTGGCATGCAATGAGCGGGTGGAGGATAGAACTGCTCCAGTCCATGGCAGAGGACTTCATGGCACTTCATCCGGATATTGAAGTAGAAGTACAGTATACAGGAAGCTATAACGATACGTTGAACAAGCTGATTGCGGGGATAAAAGCCGGTACGCCGCCAAATGTTGTACAGGTTTATGAAATCGGAACCCGTGCCTTAATCGATGGGGAGATAGCCGTTCCCATGCAGGACATGATAGACAAGGATCCAACATTCGACATGGCCGCATTCATGCCTCAAGTACTGAATTATTATGTAGTCGACGGCAAACTCTATTCCATGCCCTTCAATTCTTCAAACGCCATCATGTTCTACAACAAGGACATGTTTGAAGCGGCCGGCCTGGATCCTGACAAACCGCCTACAACTTATGAAGAACTCCTCGCTGCCGCAAAGGCTCTGACAAAAAAGGATGGAAACGGGAATATCATCACATCCGGTATCACCTGGCCACTTCACAGCTGGTTCTTTGAACAGTATCTCGCCCTTCAGGACGCGCCACTCGTCAACAACGATAACGGGAGAACCGGTATTGCTTCAAAAGCTGAATTCAACACAGAAGCCGGTCTCAATTTCCTTAATCTCTGGAAAGAGCTTGCCGACAACGACTATATGGTCAACACGAAGAAAGAAGACTGGACGGGGGCAAGAAAATTATTCCTTTCACAGAGTGTCGGCATGTTGATCACTTCCACATCAGACGTTGCAGCGATGAATGATGGGGCAAAGGAAAACGGATTTGAAGTAGGGGCCGCCTTCCTGCCTACACCTGCAGATGCCCCGAAGGGTGGCGTTGTCATCGGCGGTGGAAGTCTCTGGATGATCGACGGAAACCCCGAAGACGAACTCAACGCGACATGGGAATTCGTTAAATTCATGGCTCAGCCCACACAACAGATCAAATGGCATCAGGGCACAGGTTACTTCCCGGTTACTAAAGATTCTGTTACAGAGCTTCTCAATTCCGGATACTACGGTGAAAACCCGGATCATATCGTTGCATTGATGCAGCTGCTCTTCTCCAAACAGGATTACAATACAAACGGAGCCATCATGGGAGTCTTCCCGGAATTCAGAAATACATTTGAAGACAATGTAGAAAAGATGCTCAACGGTCAGCTCACCCCTCAGAAAGTTCTTGATGAGACGGAAAAAACACTCAATGAACTGCTTGAAGAATACAACGAGCTGTACTGATCATCTTATTTAAATTTGAGAAGGCGGCTTGTAAAAGCCGTCTTTTAAATTTTCGGAGGTAATGATTTGAGAAAGATACTGCCATATCTATTATTGATCCCGACATTTTTCGTCATCATCATGTTTGTTTATTCCCCAGCCGTAAACTCCTTCAAGATGAGCCTTTACCGCGAAAACAAATTTGGCACGAAAACGATGTTTGTCGGAACACAGAATTTTGAAAAGGTATTCAACGACTCGGAATACATGGGAATTGCCTTGTTTACACTGGTATACGTTGCTTTAACGGTTGCCGCAACCATTTTCTTTGCTTTTATTCTGGCACTGCTCCTGAATAAAAATGTTCCGGGAACCTATCTTTACAGGGCGCTGATATTCATACCGTACGCAGTTTCACCGGCAATAGCGGGTACCCTCTGGACGTTCCTGCTCGATCCTGTTGCCGGTCATGTAAACTATTTTTTCACCAGTATATTCGGCACTCAGATTGCATGGCTGACAACAGAACCGTATGCCTTCGTTGCCCTTCTGTTTGCAACCGTCTGGAAGATGATGCCATTCGACATTATCTTTTACATAGCCGGTCTTCAGAGTATCTCCAATGATCTGCTGGAATCCGCGACGCTCGATGGAGCTGGGCCTCTCACGAAGATATGGAAGATAAAATTTCCACTGGTCTCCCCCATCACCTTTTATCTGGTCATCATGAATATCATTTCAGCGATGTTCAGTTCCTTTGCAATTGTGGACGTTATGACAAGGGGAGGTCCGGGGGGTTCGACGACAACAATGATGTACAAGGTCTATCTGGATGCCTTTTCCTATCAGAAAACCGGATTGGCTTCCGCACAGAGTGTCATCATGTTTGCCATCATGGCGGTTGTAACAATCGTTTACTTTGTGTTCGGTGAAAAACGGGTTCATTACCGTTAGGAAGGGGCTGATAGCATGTATATGAAAACAAAAAAAAGACTGGATACACTTTTCACCGAAATTGCCTTGATCATTATTTCAATAATCGTTTTTTTACCGTTACTGCTCGCTATCACGATCAGTTTTCAGACACCGGATAGTGTCTTTTCCTATCCCCCGAAACTGTTACCGGATCAATTCTATTTCCAGAATTTCATCGATGCCTTTAAAGCCATCCCATATGCGAGATTGCTTTTAAACAGTGCGGTAATAGCCATTGCCATAACATTTGGCAAAGTGATAACCGGGGTTCTTGCCGGTTATGCCTTTGCAAATTTCAAATTCTTCGGTAAACGCTTTGCGTTTGCATTTTTGTTCGCCACTCTATTTCTACCCGCTGAAACCATTATGATTGTCCCTCTGTTTCTGATCATGAAAGATCTTGGATGGATCAACACTTACTGGGCTCTGACCATTCCCTTTATGGCAAGTGCCACAAATGCGTTTCTTTTCCGTCAGCATTTTCAGACAATCCCTTCCGAACTGGAAGATGCAGCCAAGATTGACGGTGCCGGACCGATGAAATATTTCATGAAGATACTCCTCCCCCTATCGAAATCCATGATTGCCGGAGTGGTTATCATCAATTTTGTTTACTCGTGGAATATGTATCTCTGGCCGTTAATCGTTTCTATGGAAGATAATATGAAGACCGTTCAGGTGGGTGTCAAGATGCTTATTTCCGGAGAGGGAACAAACAACTGGGGAGTCATCATGGCCGGGACACTGATAGCCGTTCTACCAACGGTTATCGTCTTCCTGTCTCTACAGAACCTGTTTGTGAAGAGTCTCGTAAGATCAGGAGTCAAAGGATAACAGATAAAAATTCAGATCAGAAATAGAAGGAGTCCACATGTTATTTTATATTATTCCATCATTATTCTTCGGGTGGTCACTTGGCGCAAACGATGCGGCAAATGTCTTCGGACCGCCCGTTGCTTCCAAGTTAATCAGATTCAGAGATGCCGTGATTCTCTCCTCAATATTCATCGTCATCGGTGCTTTATTGCAAGGGCAGGGCGGTATGGAAACGATGAAAAACATCTCTGCCTATTCGCTTGTATCGAGCAGTATTTCAGTCTTTTCCGCCGCTGTAACGATGACTATTATGACTATTCTGAAGGTACCGGTTTCTTCATCACAGGCGATCATCGGAGCGATCATCGGAATCAATCTGATAATAGGCAACACCGTAAACTGGTCCGTTCTGACCAAAATATTCATCGCCTGGATTGGTACACCGCTTGGCGGGATGTTTTTCGGGTTTCTCTCATTCAAATTGTCAAAGCCCCTCTTCAGTAAAATAAAATCACCCGTCTGGCAGGGAAAGATCCTGAAAATCATGGTGATTGTATTTGGATGTTACGGTTCCTACGCGCTTGGGGCAAATAACGTGGCCAATATCACAGGGGTATTTGTTCATCATCTCGGTTTTTTTTATGCAGCGTTGATAGGGAGTGTTGCCATCGCCCTTGGCGTTCTGACGTTTAGTAAACGCGTGATGTTTTCGGTAGGCCATGACATTGCTAACCTCGATTATTTCTCATCGTCGATTGTTATTTTTGCCGAATCGGTAACTGTCTGGATCTACGCCATCATCGGTATCCCGGTATCGACTTCCCAGGCTGTTGTCGGGGCCGTTATCGGAACAAGTCTTGCGGAAGGTAACGCACAGATCAGCCGTAAACAGATCCTAAAGATCATTATTGCCTGGGTCAACACACCCGTTTTTTCCGCAATTATCGCTATAATTACCGTACTCATCCTAAAAGTATTTGGTTATTCTATCTGACGGGGGGAAGGATATGCCGAAAGAGAAACAATTCATCAGAAAGATGACTGTCGAAGACCTGAAAGAGGTGATAAACTGGGCGGAAGCGGAGGGATGGAATCCGGGGATTTATGATGCCGAATGTTTTTTTAACACGGATCATAGCGGTTTCTATACCGGTGAAGTCGATGGAGAAATGGTTTCCGCCATTTCGATCGTAAAATATAAAAATCATTTTGCCTTTCTTGGTCTTTATCTCGTTAAACCTGAATACAGGGGAAACGGATTCGGGATTGACCTCTGGAATCATGCCATCGGGCTACACGGTACATACAATATCGGATTGGACGGTGTCTCGGAGCAACAGGCCAACTATAGAAAATCGGGATTCATGTTTGCCCATAGAAATATACGATACAGGGGAATAAAATCTGAAATCACACGTTCTGTCCAATCGATGAATCTTGGGGATATTCCTTTTGAAACGCTCTGTCAATACGACAGACGTTGCTTTCCATCCGAAAGAACAGAATTCCTTCGGACCTGGATTTCCCGTGAAGGAACCAGAGGATATGGAATAATGGAAGCGAATAGGCTTAAGGGTTTTGGGGTGATCAGAAAATGTGTCAACGGATATAAGATAGGTCCCCTTTTCGCAGATACTGCAGAAATGGCAGAGAACTTGTTTTTGGCATTAATCGATCCTCTTGAACCGGGAGTCGATTTTTTTCTTGATATCCCGGAAATCAATCGAAAAGCTACTGAACTTGTTCTGAAGTATAAGATGGAAAATGTCTTTGAAACGGCAAGGATGTATACGAAAGAAGTTCCGGATTTATCCACCGAAAAGATATTTGGAATCACTTCATTTGAACTGGGATAAAAAAGAAGGTTATCTCTTTCATTCAATAAACGTCAATTGATATAGAGGTTTATTGAAACGCTACGCAGAGACTATGTTTTTCTGCAATCACTTGGAATGAAAGGGGTATCCATCGTGAAAAAGGGAATCGTTCTGTTGATGATGATAGGGCTTATGACCATTTCGTTTTCCGCAAGAAAAGTGTTAGTTTTAAGCAGTGAATACAAGCCATTGGTCTCCGAAACAGCCGCAGATCACGGAATTCTCGCCGAAATCATAACTGAAGCCTTCAGCCGAATTCCCGAATACGATGTACGATTTGACTTTTACCCCTGGACAAGATGTGAAGCGCTTGTAGAATCAGGGTATGCATGGGGTGCCTTTCCATTCTCCATGACTGAGGAGCGGCAAAAACGATTTTTATTTTCAGATATACTCTTCCAGTCAGATATGGTCTTTTTTTACGATAAGCGTGCGTTGGATATCGTTAGTCTCACTTATGAAGACCTCTCCGATTTAAGAGGGTATGCAATCGGTTGTGTTTCCGGCTACTATTATAAGGACAGATTTGAAGAAGCGGGATTGAATATGCTTTTCAGTCCGAAAGAAGAAATTGCGTTCAGAAATTTAGTAGCCGGAAGGGTCGATCTGGTTCCAATGATGGACATCGCCGGATGGACCCTTTTGAAAGAACATTTTTCAGAAGAATTATCAACGATTGACACCCTTGAAAAACCATTTGACAGAACGACCGGTTCGATGATGGTTTCCAAAATCTATCCGGAATCGGAAATAATCCTTGAAGCCTTTAACCTTGCATTGAAGACCATGAGAGAAGATGGGACCTATCAGAAATTAATCGAAAAGATATATGATCAATTTCCCATAGATGAATCAGACAAAATAGCATCGAAAATCCTTTCCACTCAAGCTCTTTCTCTATCAGATCTATAAATCCTTCACAGATAAGGAATCCTTTAGTTTTTCAGTCCACCCTGAATACATAAATTCTTCTGATATCATATTGCCAATAGGTTTCCCAAGTTATTCTTTACAACGGTTCCCCTTCCGCAAAACGAACATCGTTTGATCCGCCGAGAAAACATCTCTTGACAAAACTAAATAATCCATGTATAATTTACTTACTTTATTCAGTGAATTAAGTTACTATGTTTTCTCAGGATGGTGATATGTTGATCTCTCTGAACAAAAGAAGAAAGAGATTTGAAATTCTGTTTTTTCTCGCTCCAAGTCTTTTCGGGTTGATTCTGTTTCAACTCATTCCGTTTGGAAACTCGCTGTATCTGTCCCTGACTGATTGGGATGTTCTCAGTGATGCAAATTTTATTGGCTTGCAAAATTATTCAGATATATTGAGAAGCTCTGAATTCTGGAAAGTTTTGTCGAACACGTTCTATTTCATCATCCTCTATATTCCGGGGATCATCATTGTTTCTTTGGGTCTTGCTTCACTACTCAACGTCAATGCACCCGGGAAAAAGTTTTTCAGAGTGGTCTTCTATATTCCCGTTCTCACCTCATGGGTTGCTGCAGCCCTGTTATGGCGCTGGCTGCTCAGTCCGTACTACGGACCGATCAACGAAATTCTCAGTTTTTTTGGATTAACGGGTCCAAGTTGGTTGTATGATAAAAACTGGGCAATGCCGGGTATCGTTATCGCCAGTCTCTGGAAGGATATGGGATATTTTGGACTGATCTTCCTTTCTGCGCTTCAGTCAATAGACAAGACATATTATGAAGCAGCCAGAATGGATGGAGCCTCTTCGTTAAAAGTGTTTTTCAAGATAACCCTTCCAATGATTTCACCGACCATGTTCTTTGTCACCATTATTTCCATTATCAACTCATTCCAATTGTTCCCGCAGGTCATGATTATGACCGAGGGGGGACCGTTCGGATCAACACAGGTCATGGTTGAGAGAATATACAGTTATGCCTTTGATTATTACAAGATGGGATATGCCTCCGCATTCTCATGGATTCTCTTCGTGTTTATCTTTATAGCAACGGTTGTTCAACTTTATTTCCAGAAAAGGTGGGTGCATTATGAAGGGTAGAAGATTTATCTATAAAAGAGTCCTGTATTATGTGATCATTTCACTGCTGGCCTTATTTGCATTGATCCCGTTTTTCTGGATGCTGTCGACTTCTCTCAAGGAGACCAATGCCTTAACAACGATCCCCATACAGTGGCTTCCGGAGAAAGTGAGCTTTTCAGCCTATACGGAGCTGTTTACCGTTTTCCCATTCACACGGTCAATTTTAAACAGTCTGTTTATTTCAGTAGTGGGTACTTTCATCAGTGTCATGTCCTCTGCCATGGCGGCTTATGTATTCGGAAAGATAGAATTCAAGGGTCGGGAGGTGTTGTTCACATTTTACCTCGCCACAATGATGATTCCCGGAAACTTGCTGATGATTCCAAATTATCTGACACTACGATCAATGGGACTGCTGGATTCACTCGTTGGTGTTCTGCTACCGAGTTTTTTCAACGCCTTTGGTACATTTCTGCTGCGGCAGAATATCAAATCACTGCCGAACAGTTTTATAGAAGCGGCTGTTATTGACGGTGCTTCCAGGATTAAAGTCTTTTTCAAAATCATTCTGCCGCTTGTCAAACCGGCGGTTACCACCGTTACGGTTCTGACCTTTATGGGCAACTGGAATGCCTATCTCTGGCCGTTAATCGTTTTAACTTCAAAGGAAAACATGACACTCACTGTCGGTTTAAGTCTTTTAAACGGTCAGTACGGAACCGATTACAATCTGTTGATGGCGGGTGCCATCATCTCTATCATACCCATGATAGTCGTTTATGCCTTTTCACAGAAACACATTGAAGTCGGATTTAATGTCGGAAGTTTGAAGTAATTTCAAACTCATAAAACTAAACTTTAAGGGAGATGGTTTGATGTTCAAGAAGTTTGTGTTGTTCGTTTTTATCGTATTAATGGTTGCAGGTTTTTGTTTTGCCAAAGAGGTTCACGTCAAATTTATGAATTTCTCATCTGCAGGGGATAATGTACAGTACCTTGAAGAGATGAAAGACGTTTTTGAAGCACAGAATCCGGATATAAAGATTGATATTGAAACAGTCGGATTTGGAGATTATTTCACAAAACTCATGACACTTATTGCCGGAAACAACGCTCCTGACGCCTTTGAACTGAATTATGAAAATTTCTTTACTTACGCCAAAAAAGGGACTTTACTCAATCTGAACGCCGAGATGGCTGCCAACAACTTCAACAGGGATAATCTCAACGAAATGGCTTTGAAGGCATTTCAAATGAATAATGATCAGTACGGACTGCCGTTCAGCTTTTCAAATGTTGTTCTGATTTACAACAAAGCCCTCTTTGATCAGGCTGGCGTCAGCTATCCCGCCCCTGACTGGAAATGGAATGATGTTCAGAATGCTGCAGAAAAGATCCGTGCACTGCACCCGATGACGTTTGGACTCTTCCAGCCGATACAGTTCAATGAATTTTACAAGGTGGTACAGCAAAACGGTGGAAGTCTCTTTACCGAAGATGGGAAGGCATTTAATGTCAATTCACCTGAAAACATCGAAACACTTCAGTATATGGTTGACAGAATATTGAAATCAAATGTGATGCCAAATGACGCACAGCTTGCAGGAATGGGAGACTGGGACTTGTTTATTGCCGGAAGAGTTGGTATGCTGTTCACAGGTATCTGGGCCTTCCCGACTTTCACAAGCGATTGTGACTTTGACTGGGATATAGCGGTTGAACCGGGAAATAAGGCAAAAGCCACACATTTCTTCTCCAACGGTATTGCCATCAGTAAAAACACAAAGGTTAAAGATGCCGCCTACAAATGGATTGAATTCCTTTCTTCAAGCAAGGAAGTTGCACAGATCCGAATTGATGCCGGATGGGAACTGCCAGCTGTGACTTATGCGGACATACTCGCCGATTACACCTCACAGACTCCACCTGCAAACAGAAATGCCGTATTTGAATCAATGAATTATCTCGTTACACCGCCGGTTGTGGAACAGGCAGCTGAATTAACTGATATACTCAACCGATACCTTGATGAAGCAAGATACGGAGAAAAAACACCAGAAGAAGCGTTAAACGGTGCACAGAAAGAATTAACGGAAAAAATCAAATTGGATTAATTTAAATTTCCCGGGGAACGATTCATGCGTTCCCCATTTTGGAGGAATAGACTTGAGTAAAAAAGCAACCAAAGAGGTTATGAAAGATATCAACGTAAAACTGTTACTGAAAAACATCTATTATTCTGAAGAGGGTGTAAACAGGGCCTCACTTGCCAAAAAGACTCATCTGAGTCCCGCCACAGTCACTAATCTGATAGCGGAGCTTGTAGAGGACGGGCTGATCATGGAAACGGGGAATGATATCTCAACCGGCGGCAGACGACCGATCATCCTGAAGATCAATCCGGATTATAAATATATCATAGGGATTAAAATCGGATTTGGATATATCAATTTTATGCTTTCAGATCTCAATGGTACCGTAAAGGAAGTTATACAGCGATTCTACGATGATCTGACGGTTGATACCGTTATCAGGGAATTACGAGTACAACACGATGAATGGCTGAAGAAATATGCCATCCCCTTTCTCGGCATCGGTGTGGCCGTATCCGGGGTGGTGGATGCCATCAACGGACGGATTATCAATTCATACATATTAAACTGGAAGGATATCGCGCTATCCGAAAGGATCAGAAAAGAGTTGGGACTTGATGTACAGATCCTTAACGATGTAGACTCATTCGCTCAGGCACAGCTCTGGAAAAGCGAGGCGAAAGAATACAGAAATGCCGCTTTTCTCACACTCGGCGTAGGGATAGGCGGTTCAGTCATTCTGAACAGACAACTTCTTTCAAACTATGGGGGTGTGACGGAATTCGGGCATATGACCGTCGTAGAAAACGGGATGAAATGCAATTGCGGCAGTAACGGCTGCCTTGAGGCAGAAGCCTCTTTCAGGGCTCTGACCAGAAAGATCAACAAGAGGGTAGAAAACGAGGATTTACATCTCCTGTACAAACAGATGAAAAACAACGAAAGCTCTGAAATAGATTTCCTTAAACAAGCAGAAATGACTGAGAATGCCGTATTCAAAGAGGTGTTTCAGGACTTTTCCAGGTTGATCGGCATCGTCATCAAGAATGTCATCAACATTTTTAATCCGGAATATTTCCTGATAGGCGGAGAGGCGATGGCATTCGAGAAATATTTCCTTGATGATACGATCAAATATGCCAGGGAAAATACCTTTAACGGACTGGCCGAAAAGATTGTCTTTGACCGTGATAAGATCGGTGAAAACGCCTGGACACTCGGATGCATCTTCAAGGTGATCGAACAGAACATCCTGAATTCGAAAAAAATTTAGAATCAGTTGATTATATAAAGGAGAGAGATCAATGATACAATTCATACATCTTCCATACGGGACACAGAATCCCTATCTCAGGGAATCGGCTTATGAACGGAATCCCTTTCTGCCATTGAAAGGTGTGAAGGTTATCCTCAATTATCTGGTTGATACCGCCATCCTCGGTCAGCGAAGCCATGTTGAGATGTTTATCGGGGCGAAAAAAAAGACTATCAGAGCTCAGTGTCAGAAAAGTACCACGGAGGGTTCTTACTGGCGGGCGGAACTGCCCGCAACCGAAACGGGGACAACGGTAAAATACCGCTTGATCTTCGGAAGAGACAAAGAGACAGCTCAGGCCTCTGAATGGTTTGAATATACGACAAAGGAATGGAAAGATGTCACAGACAGTGTCAGGATTGATGGCAACACCATAACGGTTGATCAGAACAGGGATGTCGTCGAAAAAGAACTGGCCGTCGTCAAACGAATTAACAAGATAGAAATTCTGACGGATGCGCGAGATATCTACGATATCCGGTATACCTTTTATAAAAGCGAGGGAGAAAAGTTTTACGGACTCGGGGAGCATTATGACTCACTCAATCTCGAAGAAGGTGAGGACTATTACTGCCTCGTTTACGATCAGTGCAAGGTCCAGAAGAAGAAAGGCTATGCACCGGTCCCCTTTCTATTTTCGGATAAAGGGTTCGGATTATTTTTCGATACCGGATTTCCAACAAAATACGTCATCAGTGAAAATAAATTACAAGTCACATTGATTTCCAGTGATATTCCCTGCAATAAACTGATAGTCAGATACTGGATTGACAGTACCCCTGAAAAGATCATCGGGGATTTTTATTCGATAGCACAACCCGTTCTGCCTCCCGATTGGGTATTTGGTCCGTGGATGTCGGCCAATCAGTGGAACTCTCAGAAAAAGATGGAAACAGTTCTGAAAAAGGCAAAGGAATTAAATCTGCCGGCCACCGTTGCAGTCATTGAAGCCTGGTCCGATGAGCAGTCCTTTTATATCTTTAACGGGGCCGATTACAATCCGGTTGAGGGAGAAGAATCACTTGGATTGAGAGATTTCAGATTCAAGGATCCGTGGCCAGATCCTGAAAAGATGGTAAAGACCTATCACGAAGCCGGTATAAAACTGATTCTGTGGCAGATTCCTGTTCTCAAGCCAACAGAGGAATTCAGGAATTACAGACAGCATAAGGTGGATATGGAATATGCCATGGATAAAAAATATGTGGTCATGAGGGAAGACGGGGATTTCTACAGGATTCCGAAGACAAAGTGGTTTGAAGACAGCCTCGTTGTGGACTTCTTTAACGATGAGGCGGCAAAGTGGTGGCAGTCCAAGAGAAAATATCTGACCGAAGAGCTATGCATAGACGGATTTAAGACCGATGGTGGAGAACACCTCTGGTTCAGGGATACAGTCGTTAACGGAAAGGATTCGGCTGCGGCAAAGCGAAATAATTATCCGGAAAAATATTTTGAAACGGCAAACGGTATACTGAACAGTGATGAAAAGGTACTCTTCAGCCGAGCGGGGTACGCCCGTTCCGCACGTTCCTCCATCTTCTGGGTCGGAGACGAAGACTCCAATTACGATGCCATGAGGGAGAATTTCATTGCAGGACTCAACGTCTCAATTTGCGGAAATCCCTTCTGGGCATGGGATATTGCCGGATTCAGCGGCGGTTTGCCCGAACTTGATCTGTATAAGAACGCCATTTGGAATTCGGTATTCGTCCCGATCTTTCAGTTCCATTCAGAAGATCCGGGAGATCCAGTCCCTTCAGCCGAACGTTCTCCCTGGAATATAGCTGAACATTATAACGATGACTCCGTCATCGATCTTTACCGAAAAGCGGTATCACTCAGGATGAGCCTGCTCCCCTATATCTCAAGGGAGGCTGCACACTGCAGTGATACCGGTTCACCTCTGACCTGCCCGCTCATGATAAGAAATCCTGAATGTACTGCCGATGGAATTGCCTATTATTTTGGCAGGGATATGATCGTTTATCCGAATCTTGAAGAGGGGAAAAAGACGGGAAAGATAATTCTGCCTGAAGGGGAATGGATTAATCTCTGGACCGGTGAGATGGTTGAAGGGGTCAGAGATCATCCGTTCACGATTTCAGACAAGCCTCAGGTATTCGTCAAAAAGATGGCCGCGATCCCGTTGTGTCTGCCTGAGACCGGAAATCTCCTCGATCCTGACTGGACCGGTAAAGAAAATGCCCGGCTGATCTTTGCAGAAAAGGCGGAAATGGTTGAAAATCACGGATACAATCCGGACAATCAGAGGAACGTCACGGGATATCTCTCAAAACAATCGGACAATCAGGACATAGTGTCAATCGCATGGGAAGCCGCCGGCAAAAAGGAGTGAGTCATGAATTTATACGAAGAATCCATCCGGATAATAAAGAAAAATCAGACTGAAACCGGGGCCTATGTGGCAAGTCCATCTTTCTCACAGTATGGCTTCTGCTGGCTGAGAGACAGTTCCTTTATAGCGGAAGCCATGGCGGAAGCCGGTGAATATGAATCCGCCGGACGATATTTCAGATGGGTAGAGAATGTTCTGGTGAAGAACAAAGAAGCCATCAGCCGTACCCTTCAAAAAGACCGTTCGGACATCACCCTCCAGGATTTCCTGCCGACAAGATACACACTGACGGGAGAGAGAAACAACGATAACTGGGAAAATGCACAGAGCGATGGATATGGGACTTATCTGTGGGCCCTCGGAAAATTTGTAGAAAAGACGGATTATAAAATAAACAGAGAAATGGTTGAACTGGTCTGCCGGTATCTCGAAAAAGTCTGGAAACATCCATGCTATGATGCCTGGGAGGAAGAGAAAGATGCCCTTCACACCTCCACGCTGATCTCTATCGCAGCCGGATTAAAAGCGGGTGCAAAGATGCTGGACAGAGAGACTGCCTGGAAGGAAATTAAGTGGTTCATCGAAGAGGAATGTGTGACGGAAGGAAGACTGAGAAAATCCACCCTGAACAGTGGCGTGGACAGCAGTCTGATCTGGGGTGTCTGCCCCTATAAACTCTGGGAGGTACAAACGCCACTCGTCAGAAATACAATTTCGAAGATTGAGGAAGATCTGTTCTTTGAAGGTGGCCTGAAACGCTATTGTGAAGATTCTTATTTTGGGGGTGGGAGCTGGATTCTCCTCTCTGCGAGTCTGGCACTTTATTATCAGGAAACAGGACAAGAAGAAAAAGTTGGATTGATTGAACGATGGATAGAAAGCCAGGCGGATGCGGAAATGAACCTGCCGGAACAGGTCAGTGAACACCTGCTTTTTGATGATTATTATGAAGAATGGTTAAACAAATGGGGAAAGATAGCCAATCCGCTCCTCTGGTCTCATGCAAATTATATAAAATTAAGACCGTACGGATCAAATTGATTCGATACCAAAAACTCTGAATATCAATCAGAATAAGAGACACCTGTTATCAGTTGACAGGTGTCTCTTATTCTGATCGCGCGGGAAGAAATCGTATTAACAAAATGAAATTCAAATCAATACGTTAAATTATTATATTATTTACTGTAAATTTGTTATATGATCAAAAATGTTTACGTCTTAATGTATAAGTTTTGTATATCAGTGTACTATGCGATGAGTAGATGAGAATACATGCAACTCTGAAGAAGGCTTTCCCCTCCAGATATGGAGGGGATTTTTTTATTTTCCGTCTCTGAAGAATCTCTCCAGCAGGGTTGGAAGGAAGGTCAGAGAGACATAGGAACTGACCAGCATGGTGACCCACATCAGCATGGACATGTAGGTATGAAACTGCATCGGTGAAAACAGAAGTGAAGAGAGACCAAGCGCCAGTCCAACGGCGTTGGCAATCACCGGTTTTTCGACATATTCGAACGAGAGCATAGCTGCTTCCTTTGAATCGTGATCTTTGAGGAAATGTTTAAACAGGGTTGTCAAATGAATAGAATAATCTATCCCGACACCTATCGTTATACTTGCCATCGTACTGGTTATAATACTGAGATCGATGGAAGCGTAGCCCATAAATCCAAACAGCGCGATCAGCGTAGCCCCAAGAGGAACAACCCCTATAAAGGCCATCTTCACACTTCTAAGCGTGAAAACCATGAGTACAAATACGAGTAAAACGGCAAGAAAGATGGACCCAACCTGATCCGGCATGATCCTGTCGTTCATCTCTTTCATGATAAAAGGCATGCCGAGAGCCTTAAAAGCCGTATGCTGATTTGAGAAGTCATTAGTCACCCGTTCTATCGTTTCGAGGGTTTCATGAGACAAGTTCTTTGGAAAGACGACGATTCTCGCCATTTTTTTATCCCTTAAAAGCGTACTCTGAACCTGTTGTGGCTGATTGACACTGAACAGATTGTATATCAGACCGATACGGACCTCATTATCCGGATAGGTACCTTCATCCGCGCCAAAAACGAGCGTATTCAAAGTGGAGAAGATATCGTATATCGATAAGGTTCTTGATACGACGCCCTCATCCCTCAGCGTCTTTTCCAGCTCCAGCACCACGGATGCCGTATCCGGCATTATGGGATCTTCATCACACTTTATTTCGATGAACAGTGGAATGGCCCCTCCACTGATCCGGGAAATTGTATCTATATTTTGTCTGATCTGTGTCCGTCCCTTATAGATGTTAATCATGTTCAGATCCGTCTTGATCATAAGAATCCCCGGAATAAAGAGGAGACAGATCAACACCGTGATGATCACCGATCGTCTTCCCATACTCCCCCTGAGGATTGGAGAGATGGGATCAAAAACAGGATTTGTCTTCTCCTTCACCTTTCCGATGTTTTTCATGCCAACACAGATAACCGGCAGAAAGACCCACGTTGCAAGACCTGCCAGGGCAATACCAATACTCGCCGTCATCGCCAGTTGTCTCATCGGAGCCGATTGAATGACAAGAAGAGACATAAATCCAGCCACCGTTGTAAGTGTGGTCAGAATCATCGCCCAGCCAACCCGCAGGAGTGTTCCGACCAGGGCTTGCTTGATAGTGGCTCCTTTTTTCATCTCATCTTGAATATGTGAGATAAAATGCAAGCCATCCGCACTCCCCATTACAATTGTGAAAACGGGTGTCAAAACGGTGATGACTGAGAGTTCCAGTGAAGTCCATCCAAGTAGTCCCATCGTCCAAAGTGCCCCAATTCCCGCGGGAAGGATAGATAAAAAAGTACTTTTCATATTCCCAAGCTTCCACCTGAAGATGATCAGGAGGAAAAAAAGGGCAAACGGCGGAATGATGAAGATGATCTGAAGGATGTACGTAAGGATAGAGGACTGAAGATAATAATCCCCAGAATTGTAATAATCAAGTCCGCTGCCGGAAACATAATCGAGTACCTTTTGAGCCACTTCCTCATTTTTTTCAGGAACAGGAGAAACGATGAAGAGGCCATAGTCCCCGTCAGCTTCACGATACAGGGCTTTCAGACTACCCAGTTCGTCGATGTAGTTCATAATCGTCTGAGCATTCGAATCATCTATCTCTTCTATGGGTTTCGTTCCAAATCCCGATGGAATCATTGGAGGAACCGGACCACTCACAAATTTAACCCCTTCTATATCGTTAAGGGCCCCTTGTATCTCAAAGAATTCCCTTAGCATCCCCGTTGTGTCCGCCGCCGATGACCGTATGAGAAAGACAAGCTGCTCGCTACTGCCAAAATCCGCTATCATCTCTTCATAGGCGTTCATGGCCTTTGAATGTTCCGGCATAAACAGGGTAAAATCGGTATTTATCCTTATCCTGAAAATCCCTACCAGTGAAAGAATGTTTATCAGTACGAATATTACGATGAAGGACTTTCTTCTCCGGCTGATCAACTCAACAAAGTTGTCATAAAATTTCATAGGCGTTCTCTCCTTTGTATAAATTCTGTTCTGAAATGGATTGATCTTCAAATCCGCTCTTTTCACCAAAATAATGTTCCTTATGGCGGAACTTTCAACGATCAGTCATCCCAAGGCAATCATACAGAATTATTGACGATTACGCTTCTAAAAAACTGCTGTCTTTGATCATCTCGCTCATCGGCAGTCCCGTGAGTTTCCGGCACGTGTCCGCAAGATGAGAAGCACTGTAAAAACCGGATTCCACAGCGGCCTCCGTTATACTCTTTCCCCGATAAAGCAACTCATAGGCCTTCTTAACCCTGATCAGCACCAAATAACTTTTCAAAGGAATCCCGGTTTCTTCCTTAAAGAGATGTGACAAACGACTTTCTGACAGAAACAGACTCTTCGACAAATCACCCGTCGTACTTTTAAGATGTGAAAATCGGTTGATTTCATCCAACAGGGTTCTGATTCTGTCATCCATCCCCTTCACCTCAAAGTTTTCAATCCCGAGAAAACCGGACAATTGTTTGCAAAACAGGGTAAATGAAGTATTGTCCGGTGTCTCCAGAAAGGGATCAAACAGATCATCATTACCACTCAGATCAATGATTCCATACCCGTTCTCTTTTATAAACAAATCGTGAAGTCTTTCCGCAAGTACCGTGGTAGAATCGATACAAGCTATAAAAATCCGTACATCTGTCCCGTAAAACGCATGGGGAATATTTGAATCTACCACCACACAATTGCCGATCACCCGCTGATCATTCACCGACAGGTGGGTTCTCCTCCTATGAGTGTAGAACAAATGGAGCATCTGATGCTTATGCTCATAGACGCTGATAGCATCAGCCACGATAGCAATCATGCTTTTAGACCAGAATACTTTCTTCACCGTATCATCCTTTTTATAAAAACAATTAAGAAATCGCCAGATCATTTAAACGGCCTTCTTATGGACTTTAGTATAACATCTTCTTTTGTCCATCCGATTAAAGACAACGCCGTACCGCTTGAAGTTTCTCATCAACATCACAAAATAATCATAATATTCCTTTATAATCGATTGTAAGATAAAAAAGACGGGTGATGAATGGATGAAAAAGAAGATTTTAATTGCGGATGATGAAGACAGAATGAGAAGATTGATAAAAGACTTTCTGACAAGGAGTGGTTACGAAGTCATAGAAGCCGCTGACGGGCAAGAGGCATTGGAAAAATTTGAAAGTTCCAAGGCGGATCTTGCCGTATTGGATGTCATGATGCCGGTTTACGACGGATGGGAAGTCTGTGCCGAGATAAAGGAGATTTCCGAAATTCCGGTCATCATGCTGACGGCCCTTGACGGAGAAGATGATGAGATTTTCAGTTTAAAGAACGGAGCGGATGATTATATGCCCAAACCGTTCAGTCCAAAGGTCCTTATAGCGAGAATAGAAAATCTCCTGAAACGAAATGCGGACGAAGAAGAGGTCGTGGAGATTGAAGGTGTTAAAATAGAGGTGAACGCGAGAAGAGTGTTTCTCGGCGATGAAGAGATTCCGCTCAGCCCAAAGGAATTCGAACTGCTTATCTACCTGTATCAGAATTGCGAAAAGGCCTTAAAAAGGGATAAGATTCTCAACGAAGTCTGGGGGTACGATTACTTTGGTGATCCAAGAACCGTTGACACACATATCAAGAGCATCAGAAAGAAGCTTGAACCATTGAAAGATCATATAAATACCGTCAGGGGAGTGGGTTACCGATTCGATATATAAACAGACACAAGAGATCTATATTCTTCAAATTGTTCTATGAGATCACCATCATCATACTGGCATTCACCCTCCTTTTCTGGGTTTTCAGCCGTATTTTCATCACAAACTTCTATCTGAGCGATACCAAAAGTGTCATGCTGCAGGAGGCAACGAATATAGATGGGATGTATGATGGTAATGTTGATAGCATCACCCTCGATCTTCTGAAACTTCAAAGGGATAAGCAGTATCATGCTTATATCTTTAATACCAGTACTGATGAAGTTTTCGATATTTTTCCCCTCGAAGTACCCGAAAACATTCAAGACAAGTACCCTTCACTGAAGGGGAATAATTACGTCATTCAGCGCTTTTCCGCCAAGATAACGGAAGAACTTCTCAATAGGCTGAGTCGCGAAAAAATAATCTTCGATACGGCCAAATACGAATTTCTGGAAAGTGATATGCTTGTCCTTTATTATATGCTTGAAAATGAAGATGTGCTGATCATGGAGGCCCCCCTGTTCTCGATCAATAAAAACTCGGATTCCGCAACCCGATTCATCATGCTCTCGGGCATGCTGCTCTTCATCTTTGGTATTCAGATCTCATTGATTTATTCGAGAATCTTCACAAGACCCATCAAAAAATTGAAATCTATTGCCGAAAAGATGTCCAAACTGGATTTCAGCGAAAAATACACGGAAAAAAGATTTGACGAGATTGGAGAACTCGGAAACAGTATCAACATTCTCTCGGAAGAGCTCGATGGCACCATCCGAAAACTGAAAACCGAACTGGAAAAGGAAAAGAGGCTGAAGGAAAAAGAGAAAGAATTTCTTTCAAATATCTCTCATGAACTGAAGACACCGTTGGCCTTAATTCAGGGATACGCCGAAGGCCTGCAGGAATCGGTTAACGATGATGAGGAAAGCCGGGAGTACTACGCATCGGTCATCGTGGATGAAGCGAGAAGAATGGACAAACTGGTCAAGGAACTCCTCATGATCAGTCGGATGGAAAGTGAAAGAGAAACGATCAATCCAATGAAATTCAATATCACGACCATGATAGAAAATATCATCAGAAAGCATAATCTTGAATTGAATGAAAGGGGGGTTACCGTTCACTTTGTCGAACAGGCCGTCTTTGTATATGCCGATAAATTCAAGATTTCAGAAGTTGTAGAGAATTTCTACACGAACGCCATCAAACATTGTGATTATGAAAAACTGATCATCATCCGGTTTGAGGAAAAGGGCGACCTTCTGAGGGTAAAAGTACAGAACAGCGGAAAGACCATCCCCGAGGACCAGCTTGACAAGATCTGGGATAAATTCTATAAGGTAGATTTTGCCAGAAAACGAAATTCAGGCGGAACGGGAATTGGACTCTATGTGGTTTCGAAGATTCAGCAGCTTCATGAACAACAATACGGTGCGTCGAACACATCAGAAGGCGTTGAATTTTGGTTTGATATAAAACTTTCCGATGATGATTAAAAATTGTATTTATAATAGAAAATAATTTAAATTGAGATAAAAAAATCCACTGTTTAAAAGTGGATTTTTTTATCTCATAGCTTATACCCCATGACTTCCCCTTTCTTCCCCCTGAAAGCGTTTGCCACAACGAGAACGCCTGAACATTCTTTAACAAATAAACAAGAACAGCTGAATAATTAAAACAAACTCCCGAAAAAACAACTCCCGTAAGTGATTTCCGAAAAACATTTTCTGATACATGCAAAAAAAGAACCGAGAAATCAATATTATAAATTTTAATATGAATAATTTTAATTATAAACTTGACATTTTTTAATTGATAGTGTATATTACTACCGAAACAGAAAAATTATTATCATTTGGTGGTGAATCACATGGAACACGAGAAGAGAAATTTCTGGCTACTGGTATTCGGAAGAATGGTATCCTTGATAGGTTCGGGAATACAGCAGGTAGCTATTCCACTTTATATCCTGGATTTAACCGGATCGGGGACCATAATGGGGACGTTTGTCCTGCTGACAAACCTGCCGAGAATCGTATTCGGACCCTTTGCAGGCGTTCTCGGAGACCGATTCAACAGAAAAAGAATCATGGTCTACATGGATCTCGCAAGAGGCGCTGTCATTCTGATCATGGCTCTTCTCGCAAGGATGGGTTCACTCGAAATCGTAGGACTGATGATCATGCAGGTCCTGATCTCCACATTCGACATCACCTTTGACCCGGCAACCGGTGCAATGATAGCGGATATCATTCCGTCTGAAAAACTCAATCGGGCAAATTCGATACTGCAGGGTGTGAACAGCGCCTGTTATATTGTCGGACCTGCACTTGGCGGTATCCTGTACGCAATAATCGGAATTGAAGCGGTATTTCTGGCAAATGGGATTTCCTTTATCCTCTCTGGGATCACGGAAATGTTCATCGTTTACAAACAGACAACCGAAAGAAAAAAAATCTCTGTTAAAAGCACCTTTACCGATATAAAGGATGGCTTTGTCTATCTCGCGTCCATTCCGGGGCTGATTATGCTGCTGACATTCGCCATGCTGTCAAATTTTCTTTACAGTGGAATATTCAGCGTTGTGCTGCCATTCTTCACAAGAGAAGTAGTAGGGTTCTCAGCACAGCAATACGGCTATCTTGAAACAACCTGGGTAATAGGGATTCTCATAGGAAATATCATACTCGGGGCCTTCCTCGCAAAGAAAAAGGCGACCTCACTCTTTAAAACGGGAATAATGGCAGAAGCATTCCTGTTCATGATCTTTACGGCAATCGTATTCCCGCAGCTGACCGCCTTCTTTGGCGGTAATTCCTGGACTTATTTCTTCATCATAGCCATATTATTTATTTCCATGGGCATCTTTAACGCGCTGGTAAACACCCCCATGCTGACCATGTTCCAGAAAAAGGTAGAAAGTACTTACAGATCAAGAGTCTTTTCGGTCATTTCCGTACTGGCACAACTGATCACACCGATTGGAGCCTTCCTGTACGGACTAGGACTCGACCGATTTGAAACGCATCATCTGATCCTTTTTGCAGGCGGTGCAAATCTCATCATTACCGTTGCCTTCCTGTTTATAGGGATGACAAAGGCTCTGGAAGACAAGGAAGAATTACAAACGGCTACAAAGTGAAACAAAACTCTCATAATAAAATGTTTATCCTGCGGTGTGTTCAAAAGGACACACCGCCTTTTTTCTCATATTGAAATGATGACATTTCCCGTTTTATGACCCTTTCCCACATATCTGAACGCTTCCACAATATCTTGAAGTTCATATCTCTTATCCACCACTTCTTCGATAGCCCCACTTTCTGCCATCTCATTCAATCGTTCAAGGATCTGTCTCTTCTCAGGATTCTTCTTTAATCCGGTTGCAGCAAACAACGCCTGTTTCCCTTTATATTTTGATCTGAAAAGCCTATGCATCAGGATATCAGGAGTTGGAAAGGTCGTCATATAAACTCCATTCTCTTTCAAGTTTTTTTTACATTTTGCAAAGGAAGATTTTGCCGCAACATCAAATATCACATCATATTTTCCGTTACCCCTTGTAATATCCGTTTTCGTATAATCAATCACATGAACTGCTCCGAGACTTCTCACAAGTTCAATATGCTTCGTACTGCATACGCCTGTCACTTCGGCACCGAAATAGTTCGATAGTTGAACCGCATGACTGCCAACTGAACCGGAAGCGCCGATAATCATTATTTTCTGGTCTTTTTTTATATCGATAAGTCCCTTCAGGAAACCATATGCCGTTAATCCGCCATCACAGATCCCCGCCGCCGTACCATATTGCAACCGATCAGGTTTCTTGACGATGGCTGAATTCTCACCGATACAGATGTATTCCGCATAAGCTCCGAGTTTCATCCCGGCAGAGCCGTAAACCCGGTCACCCGGTTTAAATCCGGTCACGTTAGAACCAGTTTTTTCCACTATGCCGCCAAAAATCTCTCCCGGAATCTTTTTTCTCGGTCTTATCAGCCCGGTAAAGACCCTTGATACAACCGGACTGCCTTTCCCAAAAACACAGTCCGTTGGTGTGACAACCGCCTCCTTCACCCTGATCAGAACTTGTTCATCCGTGGGTTCAGGTCTTTTAACATCCATCACCTTAAGGACTTCCGGACCTCCATAACTCGTTAAGACTGCCGCTCTCATATGTATCCTCCTCTCTTTCCAACGTTCTCTTCCCGATTAACTGAAAGCAGACAGATTCCCCTTTCCTGTAAACGCTTCAGTATTCCAAACAACGCTGCCTGATCCTGAATCTCTCCCCGTATTTCCGTAATCCCCTTCTCCTCATGGGTTACATCAAAATCCTCAAGCCAGAAGGCATTCGCTTTATCGAGATGTCCCCTGACTTTTATCACGTAGAGCATTTTCCTCCTCTCCCTTCGATTGTTAAAAAAAGTCTACCGCTTACAACTTGAGGATATCAAAAAAAAGTACCTGTAAACAGGTACTTTAGTACTGTATTTGAGTATTGTATTTCCGGAAATTATCAGAGGAGACCAAGTTCTCTCGCCTTATTCACGGCCATCACCCTTGATTTGACATGCAGTTTGGCGAAGATATTCTGATTGTATCCCTTGACGGTACTGAGTGCAAGATAAAGCCTCTCAGAAATCTGTTTATTGCTCAATCCCCGAGAGATAAGTTTTAAGATCTCCAGTTCACGGCGGGTCAGCGGTTCTATCAAGTCTTGATTTTTCCGGAATTTCAAAGAGCCCTGTTCTGAAAAGGCTTTTAGAAAATCCGCCATCTCTTCATCACTCTCTGAAATGGCTTCTGCCATCTCGTACTCACCTTTAAGGATATAATTCCTTATCTTCAATTCTCTGATGCTCCACACATCCGGTATCGGGTTCGGGAAATACAATTCATCGGCTTTCTTCAACGACGACAGGGCCTCGTCATAGTTTCCGTTTTCCGATTCGATCAACGAGTTCATCGTATACCATTTGTGTTTCCAGTCGGGAAGAGAAGAACACTCACCACTCTTTTTACTTTCCAGGAGGTATTGCTGAGCCGCTTCAAACTCGCGTTTCATGTAGCTGATCCTGCTCAGGATGAGGTATAATGAGGCATTCAGAAGTTTCAGCAAAGCACTTTCACTTGTTCTTTCAAGCGTATCCAAACATAGCTGTTCCGCAGTCTTCATCTTTCCAAGTTCAATCAGCAGTTCCGCGTTGACAACCTGGACTGAAAGTTCGGCGAATTTCTGATTAACCCGTCTGAAATCATCTGTTGCCTCATGAATCTTTTGATAGGCCTTTTTCAGTTCTCCGTTTCGCCATAGTGAAAAACCAAGCAGCATATTGATCACACCTCTTCGATGAAAGTTCATTCCATGATATTCTTTCAAAGCCTTCTCGGCATAAGCCCCACTCTGTTTCTCATCTCCCGTAGAGGCATAATAATACGCCCAGGCACTCGCTATCGTTGAGGGAAGCATCTCAAACTGCTCAAGATCTGAAACCTTGATTTCTGCCGAAGTGGAAGGACCATCCTTCTTTTCCCTGTATTCCTCATACATCTCCAATGCCGCTGTCAGTCTTTCTTTCACACCATAAAAATCTCCCGTATCCAGTTTTGCCCAGGCGTATCCGGTATTTAAAACAGGACGATTCAGGATATACCGTTCCGGAATCTGCTTTACCAATTCCAACCAGCTATCCGTTTGGAGTGTCATATCCATCTTGGCCCATTCAAGTTCCGCCATCTCCCCGGTTAGTTCATAATCTTCGGCTAAAATGGCCTGTCTGATGGCCTGCGGAATGAATCCATTTTCCCTGTACCAGAGACAAACTCTTTCATGCATATTTTTCAATTCAGACTTATCCCTTTCTGACATGCTTATTAACCTTTGCCTGAGCATCTCAGAGAACAGATGATGATACCGGTACCATCTTCTTTCATTATCCAGTTCAAACAGAAAGACATTCGATTTATACAGCTTCTCAAGCATCATTTGAGAATAACCGGCCTGAACATTAAGCAACCTATCACACAATGAACCACAGAGATTTTCCAGAATCGAAGTTTTTAAGAGAAAATCAACGACATCCCCTGAAAGATTTTCCAGCACTTCTTCAAGCAGATAATCCATGATAAACACATTACTTTCAGTAAATCCCTCGATAAATCCCCTTTGATCCGCCTGATCTCTCAAAGAGATGGCTGATAGCTGAAGACCGGATATCCACCCTTCCGTTCGTGTTTCAAGTCTCTTAATCAGCTCCGGGGAGAGTTCTATCCCCATCGTATCGGAGAAAAAGTGTTCCGATTCCTCATGATTGAAGCGCAACGCTTCCGCCCTTATCTCTATCATTTCATTTCCGGCTCTCATTTTGGAAAGGGGAAAATCAGGATCCTCTCTCGTGATGATAATCATCTGTAGATTTGGAGGTCGATTCTCAAGGAGAAATCGCATGAAGGAGACAATCTCCGGATTACTGATCAGGTGAAAATCATCGAGTACGAGTAGGATGTTTTCTGAAAATGAGAAGATTTCATTGACTATTGTACTGCTTATAAAATCAAGTTTTGTAGGACCAAGGGAGTAGATCAGTTCTTCTGCATCCGGCATGAAGTCCCCGAACACCCTTTTAAGTGCTTCGGTAAAATAGAGTAGAAACCGTTTCAGTTCATCATCACTTTTTTCAAGAGACAGCCAGGCAGGGGATAATCCACTGTCCTGAATAATCTGACAAGCCACTGTTGTCTTCCCAAAGCCCGCAGGTGCGGATATCAGGATCAATTTCTTATCTGTCGAATCTCTTACACGATGAAGAATTCTCCTCCTGCTTATCGATTTCAGATTCCGGACCGGAACCGTCAGTTTGGTCTGTAATATTGGAATAGTCATCCCTGCACCTCAACTGTTCTATCTCAATATCTCTTCCATGATCTTATAGAATTCCCGTTTTGCATGCCTTTCACGCCAGGGATTATGCCCGCAGTCCTTCAGCAGATAGAACTCTGCCTCTTTATTATTTTCCAGTAATGGATTTTTCACCCCGTCAAAGGGATGCGGATCGTAATCTCCATGTATCACGCTTATCGGACATTTCACATCTTTTAAAGCTCGAAGAAGTTCTCCGGTAGTCCTTTTTCCGGCTGCCTCAGGCCAGACTTTTTCATAGATCTCTTTACTGACATTTACCTTTACAGCGGGATTGAGCTCCTCTTCATCGAAAGAGTCCGTCTTGTGAAAGAGTGCACCGGCTTTCCGGAAATAGTCATTCCCTTCTTCTCCTTTTGCTTCATTCATCAACCTGAAATATTCCCTCAGTTTATCAAAATCCGCCTCATCAAATCGGCTCTCTCTCGTCCGGTTCATCTGTTGGAGATATTTGTCCTCAAAAGCACCGGAAGAGATCAGAATAAGCCGGCGGACCCGTTCCGGAAATTCCGCCGCATAAAAGACCACCAGCCAGGCCCCCCATGAATGACCGATCAGATCAACGGGACCGGTACATTCTTCCTGAATCGCCCGGAATATCTCATCAACCTGTTCCGCTATCGATTCACCGTTGTGAAGCATCTCAACAATCCCCTTCTCCTCTGAAGCGAGTCCCTCACACATATCATAAAGATCGCCTGTTGCACCGGGGCCACCGTGCACGGCTATCGAACGAAAGGCTTTTCTACCATGTTTTCTGTAAATTTTAATCACCTCTTATTGTCAAACAAGCTATCTATATCATAACATCTGTCTCATTTTCTGACAAAAATATTTTTTTCAAAAGGACTTGACTTTGACGCGACGTCAAGGAGTAAAATAAAAATGAGCTCAAAAGGGAAGTGATGATGTGGATGATCTTAAGAAGATTGGGGAAATAGCGAAGCTCTTTGACGTCAGTACGAGAACGATAAGATATTACGAAGAAATGGGACTTCTTAAGAGTTATAGAGATCCCGACTCACAATACAGATTCTACGATACGGAGTCATTCGATCGTTTAAAGCAGATTCTTGTCCTTCGTGAACTCGGTTTATCCCTTAACGAAATAAGGATAATTTTAGAAAACAAAGACGTAACCGAAATCGCGGGGATATTCCACGACAATCTTTTTAAGATTCAGGATGAAATCAGAAGAAATCTCATTCTTGAAGATGTGATGAAAAAACTTCTCAACATGATTAATCATGAAAGGAATTTCACTGGTGTATTGGATAATCTCGACAGATTGTCTTCAGATGGTCTCGAAAATTTTGAGGAGGAATATCAAATGGAAAAACTGACAAATTCAGATATCAGAATAGTACGAATTAAACCGACAAAGGTGGCCGCTTACAGAGTGGCAAGCGAATCACCGGAACCCGATTCACAAAAAGTGATTATGGACTGGGCAGAGAAGGAAGGGCTCATGGCTCTCTCATCGACAAGATTATTCGGGTTTGACACCTCCCATCCAAAGGAGGATTTGCCGGTATACGGTTATGAAACATGGCTCACGGTTCCAGATGATTGTCAAATCCCGGAACCGTTGGAAGAAAAGTTTCTCAAAGGCGGACTGTACGCCGTGACGAATACAACATATGGAAATTTTGATGTTCACAAGAGATGGCAAATGCTCTCAGAGTGGTTTAAGGAAAGCGAATTCGAATATGGCGGCGGACAGTGTTTTGAAGAAATTCTGTTGGTTGAAAACCTCGACCCGTCAAAACTGCAACTGGATCTGTTTATTCACATCAAAGAATAGCAATGATGCTGATGAAATTGCAAGAGCAGCTTTTTTAAAGCTGCTCTTTTTTATTTCTACGCCTTTATTCTGATATAATTATACGAAGATTGTGAACACCATTTAACCAAATAACTTCAGACTCTAAAGGGGGTACGAAATGAAATTTAATATCTTTGACTATCCATACGAATCGAGAAGAAACTGCTTAATTGCTCAAAGAGGTGTTGTGGCCACATCGAATCCACTCGCGGCACAAGCCGGACTGGAAATCCTCATGAAAGGCGGAAACGCAGTTGATGCAGCCATTGCTACCGCCATGTGTCTGACAATCGTGGAACCCACTTCAAACGGAATTGGTGGAGATAATTTTGCCATCATCTCCAAAGGTGATAAACTGTATGGGTTAAATTCAAGTGGTTATTCCCCACAAAATATCTCCATAGAAAAACTGAAGGAAAAGGGTATTGAAAAAATAGACAGATTCGGATGGGAAGCCGTAACGGTACCCGGAGCTCCTATGGGCTGGGCAGCCTGTTCCGAAAAATTTGGCAAACTCTCTCTCGAAGAATGCGCCAAACCGGCAATCCGATATGCCAGAACAGGATTCCCACTACAGCCGACCGTCAGTGAAAACTGGAAAAACGCCTTTGACCTCTACACAAAGACACTCGATGGTGAAAGGTACCGGAACTGGTTTGACACCTTCTCGTTTAACGGCCAAGCCCCTGAAATGGGAAAGATGGTGTATTTAAAAAATCATGCGGATACCCTTGAAAAGATCGCCGTAACAGATGCCAAGGCCTTTTATAATGGGGAACTGATGGAAAAGATCGTGACGTTTTCCGAAGAAACCGGTGGTTATTTCATTGAAGATGATTTCAGAGATTTCAGATGTGAATTCGTTGAACCCGTCGGCATCAATTACAGGGGATATGATATCTGGGAAATTCCGCCAAATGGTCAGGGGATCATTGCCTCAGAAGCACTTGCCATCCTCGAAGGCTTCGAATGTCATGCGCGGGATCCGCTGTATTTCCACCATCAGATAGAGGCTCTGAAACTTGCCTTTGAAGATGGTAAAAAATATATCACTCAGTCAGACAAGATGGCATTTGACTATCATAAACTGCTTGAAAAGGCCTACATAGAAGAGAGAAGAACCCTGATCTGTCCGGATGCCCTGCTTCCGGCAGCCGGAAATCCGACTCAAAGCGGAACGGTCTATCTCGCCACCGCCGATCAGGATGGCATGATGGTTTCTTTCATTCAGAGCAATTACATGGGATTCGGCTCAGGACTCGTCGTTCCGGGAACCGGTATTGCCCTGCAGAACAGGGGACATAGTTTTTCACTCGACAGACATGCTGCAAATGCCCTTGAAGGGCATAAGAGACCGTATCACACCATCATTCCAGGGTTTATCACAAAAGATGGAAAATCCATCGGCCCGTTTGGTGTTATGGGAGGATTTATGCAACCTCAGGGTCATCTCCAGGTCATCTCAAACATGGTGGACTTCCAGCTCAATCCACAGTCGGCACTCGATGCCCCGCGCTGGCAATGGACGGGTGAAAGGAATATCCTCATCGAAAAGGATTTCACTTCCTCTATCGCGCATGAACTCGCAAGAAAAGGCCATAAGATAAGTGTCTCACTGAATTCAAACCTTTTCGGACGTGGTCAGATCATCCTGAAGAATCCTGAAGGGATATATATCGCCGGAACGGAAAAGAGAACCGACGGACACATTGCACTCTGGTAGAAGATGAATTCCCGTTTCGGATTGTTCATCTCGTTACCGTTATGATTTACCGTTTAAAAATAAAAAGAGGGACATCATATGACGATATCGACTGAAAGACTGATTCTCGAATCTATGGAACTGCACCAGCTTGAACTGTATAGACAGAATTACCCCCTGTTTTGTGAATCTTTCGGTTTGATGCCGAAAGAGAAAACCGTGGAAGAATTTATGAAAAATATCTTTGGGATCAAAATAAACAACATAAAAAATGACCCAGAAAACCTTCTGTTTTACACCTATTTTCTCATTTGGGAAAAAGAAAGTGGCAAAGAAGCCGGTCTGGTCGGTTTCAAAGGAAAAAAAGACTGTCATGATGTGTCGGAGATCGGCTACGGAATAGATCCGGAGTTCAGAAAAAGAGGCTACATGTCGGAAGCGTTGAAGGGGATCTGTGAGACATTTATACATAACGGACTGCTCTCAGGTATCAAGGCCGAAGTCCTGAAAGAAAACTCGGCATCTGTCAAAGTCCTTGAAAACACGGGATTTCAAAGAAAAGAAGAAACGGAAGATTGTTTTTATTATTTTCTCTTTGAAAAAGACCTTCCCTGATCAAGCTCCGTTATTTATTCCCTGCCATCATGCTATAATAAATAAAGTATGATGGCTATATTTTTTTAAACATCAATTTATTGATTGATAAAATAAACAAATAACTGGAGGGGATCACATGTTTCTCGGTATCGATGTTGGCACTACGGGGATAAAGGGGCTTGTCGTAGACAGAAACGGCAATGTGTTAAACGGCTATACACATCCGCTTGAATTAAGTATTCCATATGCGGGATGGGCTGAACAAAATCCTGAGGACTGGTTTGACGGAGTCATCGCCATACTTAAACGGGTAGCGGAAGATTACCGAATAGACGGGATAGGCTTCTCTGGACAGATGCATAGTCTGGTCTGTCTCGATAAAGAGGGGAAGATTCTCAGAAATGCCATACTCTGGTGCGATCAGAGGACGACCGTTCAATGCAGAGAGGCCACAGAAAAAATGGGTGGTGAAGAAGCCGTCATCGAAGCCATATCCAATCCGATACTCGAAGGGTTCACCCTCGGAAAGATTCTCTGGATCAAGGAAAATGAACCGGAAATTTATAGAGAGATAGACAAAATCATGTTGCCGAAAGACTATATCTGTATGAAACTCGGTGGCAGTTTCGGTATAGATTATTCAGACGCTTCGGGTACTGCACTGTTTGATGTTTCTGAGGGATTATGGAATCTAAATATCATAGAAACACTCGAAATTGACGAAAAGATCCTGCCACCTGTCTTTGATTCTCATGCAAAGCGAGGACTACTCAAAGAGGAATTGACCCGGCAGTTCGGATGGAAAGAGACCTATCTCGTTTCGGGCGGCGCCGATAACGCGGTCGCAGCTTATGGAATAGGCATCGCCAAACCGGGCGATACGATGGTCAGCATAGGGACATCGGGGACCGTTCTGACTGCAACGGAGGAGACAGAACCCGATTTCGTCGGAGGGGTTCATCTCTTCAGACATGTCATTCCGAGTCAGCGGTATTACATGGGAGTCATGCTCTCTGCCGCACATTCGCTGAACTGGGCAATAAAAAATTTTGGAATTACAGATGATTTCACAATTCTCGAAGGACAGATAAAAACGGTTAACCCGGGATCAGACGGACTTCTCTTCCTCCCCTATCTGAACGGCGAAAGAACGCCACACAGAGATCCCGACGCAAGAGCTGTCCTGTTCGGTATCTCGTCCAAAACGACACGGGCTGAAATCGCAAGAGCCGTTATCGAAGGGGTTACTTTCGGTCTCAGAGACTCATTTGAACTCATTAAGACAAAAACAAAGATCACAAACATAAGAATTGTCGGTGGTGGCGCCAAAAACAGAACCTGGTGCACCATACTCGCCGACAATTTCAAACTGCCGGTCAGTATCCCCGAAAACGATGAAGGCGGCGCTTACGGTGCGGCCATGCTTGCCGCAAAAGCCGATGGCATCAGCGATGAAGAAATCGCCTCATGGATAAGCCTAAAAGAAACCATCGAACCAAATCCGGAAAATTATGCACGATACGATGTCATCTATGAGCAGTTTAAAGGATTGTATCGGGATTTGAAAGAAAGGTTTAAAACTGTCAGCCAATTACCATAAGTCAAGAGACTATAACAAACGGAATAAAAAATAATCGTCATCACTTATCATCAATTGATAAATCAAAATTATTTCTTCATGTGAATAAATGAGATATCTTTGTCTAAATTCGTTTAATTGACAATATTCATGTATTTTCACTATATGATAGATTTGAAAATACAAAAAGATAGGTATATGATAATAATGTGATGGGTTATTCAGATTTTTTAAGGGATCTTTTTCCTTACTTTGAATACCACTTTGTGAAATAAAGTGCATTGAGCTCACATATTATTGAACCGAATGGATAAAACAGATCAATTCAAACTGATTGTCTCATATGAAACTATTTGAAGATATGCCTGCCGTGAGCTATTTCATCGGTATATCTTGATGGGCAAAAAACTGATGAACACAATAATATATTTTGATGGGAGTGATTCTTTTGTTACAAAGCTTGTTGATCAATGGAACGATTAACAGTTCTATTTACGCATTGATAGCACTTGGATTTTCGCTGACATTCGGGGTTGCCGGAATTGTCAACCTTTATCATGGGGCCTATTACATGGTGGCTGCCTATCTGACCTATGTCCTGTCAAGCGCAGGCGTTCCTTTATGGTTGTCAGCTGTTTTTGCACTTTTACTGGTAATGGGCCTGGGTGGTGTCATGATGAAATACCCGTTGCTCTATCTGAAGAAAAAAGGGGAAAGTATTTACCTTCTGATCTTCACGTTGGGAGGTGCTTATTTTACGCAGTACCTGTTAAAGATGATTTTCGGAGCAAGGTTTTACAGCATTCCGCCATTTATGGATAACAGTGTCAGCATTGGTAGCGAGATTGTTCCCGGATCAAGGGTTTTTGCCTTTATTGTATCGGTTATAACGATCGTCGTCGTCATGCTTTTCATCGGTAAAACTTCTATCGGTAAAAAGATCACGGCAACCTCTCAGGATGTGTATGCGGCTGAACTGGTTGGAATCAACACCAATTTAATCTTTGTTGTGACTGCAGCTATTTCAGCATTACTCGCCGGAATTGCAGGGGTTGTTATTTCACCCTATCTTTCAATTTCACCTACCATGTGGTTATCCACACTGATCAAGGCTTTTGCAATCGTTATCTTCGGTGGGTTGGGAAGCCTCGGCGGGAGTATTATTGCCGCTTTTATCATGGGATATCTGGAAACCTTTATCTCTCTGACCTGGACCAGCAGTATGACCGAAGTCGCATTCCTGGTTGTTGTATTCATCTTCCTTATCTTTAAACCGAGTGGTTTAATGGGTAAGAAAACTTTATAAGGGAGGGGAAGAAGATGAAGAAGATGTCAATTCCAACCCTGTTAGTTTTATTGGGAACACTAATGTTATTCCTCTTTCCCGTACTCTCGGATGATCTTTATCTGATAACCGTCTTTGCCATCGCCTTGTTATATGCCGTTTATGCGGCAAGCTGGGATTTGCTCTCGGGATTTACCGGAAAGGAGAATTTTGGTCATGCGGCCTTTATTGCGATAGGTGCCTATATGCTGGGATTCATTTCACAACATTTTGCGATCCAGCCTTATTTATCCATCCCGATTGCAGCGGTCTTATCCTTCATTTTCGGTATTTTAATCGGTCTGCCGACACTGAGATTAAAGGGGCCATATTTTGCCCTGGCAACACTCGCTGTCGCAACCATCATGGAGAGATTAACATATTCTCTCTCTGATATCACCGGTGGTGAAGATGGTCTGTACGGAATCGAATTCCTGACCGGCGATGAGACCTCATCGTTCTATTTTGTTCTTATTTTTGCAGTTGTTGCCATATACATTCTCTATCGTATAGGAAAATCCAATTTTGGCCTGACGTTAAAGGCCATAAAATCGGATGATGATGCGGCAAAGGCCCTGGGAATATACACCGATCGGTTCAAGGTACTGGCTTTTGGAATCAGTGCCATGTTTGCAGGAATCGCCGGAACCATTTCAGGACATTATTACAGCTATGTCGGGCCGGATATCGTTTTTCCACTCTCACTCAACATCATCATCATGTGTGTGGTTGGTGGACTTGGAGGCATCATCCCGGCTGCCCTCGGCGGGTTTGCCCTTTCCTATCTCTCGGAAATGCTCAGGGATTTTGGCGAATGGAATCAGTTGATCTACAGCGGAATCCTCATGCTGACGGTCATATTCCTGCCCCGCGGTGTCTTTAATATTATAGGTGATCTGTTCAAGCGTTCCAAAGACTCCCCGGTAGAAATGATCAGCAAAGAGGTGGAAAAATGAGTATTCTCAACATACAGAACTTATTGAAGCAGTTTGGTGGACTGAAAGCGGTCAACGAAGTGAGTTTTGAAGTCAATCAAGGAGACAGAGTCGGTATACTCGGTCCAAACGGTGCGGGAAAAACGACTTTGTTTAATCTGATCACCGGGTTTATCAAGGCCGATTCCGGTTCGGTCACCTTTCAGGGAGAAAACCTCATCGGCATGTTACCTGAAAAGATCGCCAATATGGGACTCGTCAGAACCTTTCAGATCGTCAAACCCTTTAAGGAAATGACGGTGTACGATAATCTGAAAATCGCAACACTCTCAAATAAGATGAAAAGGGAAATAAAAAGTGAACATGAGAGAAAGGTCTGGATAGAGAAAATAGCCGAGATGTCAGAACTCTCACATGTTTTAGGTGTAAATGTAGACCTTCTTCCCCACGGATACCTGAAAAAGCTCGAAGTGGCGAAGGCCTTAACGGCTAATCCTACGGTCATTCTCTTAGATGAACCATTTGCCGGGCTAACCCATCAGGAGATTGATCCGATTTCCAGGGTCATCATGCGTGCCAACGAGGAGAACGGCACGACGATCGTACTGATCGAACATCGTCTGAAGGAATTTATGAAACTCGTGGAAAGAATCGTTGCCATTGATTACGGTGAAAAGATAGCCGAGGGAACCCCAACGGAAATCATCAACAACCCGAAAGTCATAGAATCTTATCTTGGTAAAGGAGGTGCTGATCTTGTCAATTCTTGAGCTTAATCAAGTTACTTCCGGTTATGGTTCTGCCATCGTACTGGAAGAGTTATCATTGACAATTGAGGAAGGCGAGTGTCTTGCCGTTCTTGGCCCAAATGGAGCCGGAAAATCTACCCTTTTAAAAACGATAACCGGTACGGTTGTTCCGAAGAAAGGAACAATTCATTATCTCGGAGAAGAGATAACCGGATTGGACACCTATAAAATTGTCAGAAAGGGAATTTCTCTATCACCTGAAAATAGGAGACTTTTCAGGGACTTGAGTGTAATGGAAAACCTCACACTGGGCGGATTATACGGCCAGAACAAGGAAAACATCGATCAGGAAATCAAAAGGGTTTTTGAGATTTTCCCGAGACTCGAAGAAAGAAAATCACAGCTTGCCAATACGATGAGTGGCGGAGAACAGCAGATGGTTGCCATTGCACGTGCAATGACTTCAAAACCCAAAATACTGCTGCTCGACGAGCCTTCCATGGGACTGGCACACATCATCAAAGAGCAGATCTTTGAGGGAATTCAGAAGATCAAGGAACTCGGCATGACGATTCTCATCGTCGAACAGGACGCAACGATGGTCATGCCTATTGCGGATAAAGTGGCTATTCTTGAACACGGCAAGATATTAAAGGAAGATACGCCGGAAAATATTCAGAAAGATAATTATATCAGAGATGCCTATTTGGGTGTTGGATAAGTTTCAATATCATTTAAGGGAGGATTAATATGAAAAAGATTTTGTTAATGGCTTTATTGGTAACCGTTATAGCCGTCAGTTCTTTTGCGGCAAATGTTTGGAAAATTGGTGTTGTCGGGCCATTCCAGCAGGAAACAGGGGAATGGATCAAACAGGCTGTTGAAATGGCCGCAGAAGAGATCAACGCCGATGGTGGAATTGCCGGAAAACAGATAGAATTAATTTTCCAGGACAGCGAAGCAAAGGCAGAAAAGATGATCACCGCCATTCAGAAACTCTGTACAAGAGAAAACGTAGATTTTATCATCGGTGGTATGAGCAGCGGAGCCGTACTCGGTGCGATGGACAGATGGGCAAGATACAAGACGATCTGGCTCGGAACGGGGGCAGCTTCTATCGATGTAACGGAAAAAGTAGGGCAAGACTATGACACCTATAAATATTATTTCAGAGTCGGAACGCTTGATTCCATCGCTCAGGGAACCGCAACCGGTGATTTTATCACTAATTATCTGAGTCCCAAATACGGAATCACAAAAGCGGCTATCGTAGCGGTTGATCTGGTTTATTCCAAGGGAATTGCCGAAGAAGCGGCCAGAGTTTGTGAGGAAAATGGTGTAGAAATTGTTTACAGAGACTATTTCCCTAGTGGCACAACCGATTATTCCGCTACATTTAAAAAAGCTGTTGATGCAGGGGCACAGGTCATCATCAATTCTATCGTAACGGATGATGGTATCGCTTTTGTCAAACAGTGGTATGATCTGAAAGTGAATGCGGCTATCGTTGGACCAGTTGGCCCTGCCTTAAAACCTGAGTTCTTTGAACAGACCGGCGGAAAATGTTTATTCGAAACATCGGCCTATCCCAATGGCGGACCGGCTCCATTAACGGAAAACACCATGGCTTTCGTGGAAGAACACGTCAACAAATTTGGAAACAACCCGGGATTTATTTCCTATCCGGCTTATAATGCACTTTACGTCTTAAAGGAAGCGGCAAAGGATGTAAAAGACATCAACAACACGGATGAATGGATAAAGGCCATAGAAAAAGTAGAATTCAAACTCGGTGGAGACTTGGGTGTTGCACCGGTCGTATTCGATGAAAAACACAGTCTGAAATACGGTGGAGACGGCGCAAGAGGTATTATCTTCCAGTGGCAGGGAGAAAACGCATGGGAAGCCGTTTATCCCGAAGAATATGCGACAGGGGAATGGATGGTTCCCGAATGGATGAACTGGGAAGAAGTCAAATAAGATTCTCAAAATAATCAAAAAGGTGCACTTTTATAAAAGTGCACCTTTTTCTATTTTTTATTTCTTCCAGCGCTTAAGGGTGGGAAGGGTCTCCTGCATGAGTTTTCTGGCCTCTGCCTCTCCCATTCCCCCTTTGACCATAAAGGGAACACAGATTTCAACCATCCCCTCCATCGTCGGATTGGAGGTGAATTCCCCCTCCTTGTAGCAGTATACGCAGTAATCCTTATTGACTGAACCGTCTTTTTCCGTTCCGTATGATTCTTCATTTAAAGGCATTCCGCAGCTCTGGCAAAATTCCATTTTTTCCATGATAAAAACCTCCTGAATAGATTGTTGTTGTCTGATTTGTTACCTTCATCATCCACAATGAGATTCTATTCCATATACCTGTCAGGTCTTGTCATGTTTAAATCTTCATTCGACTTGATCCAGAATCTCTCTGATGCTGTTCTGAATATCAACCGCTTTCCGATCGGATTCTTCCTTGTCTTTACCGTTTGTATAAACGTAAACCTTGATCTTCGGCTCCGTTCCCGAAGGCCTGACGGCAAACCACGAATCATCCTCGAGGATGAATTTCAGTCCGTTGGTCTTTCCAACATCTATCTGATCCTGATCGAGGAAATCTATCTTTTCCTTAACCCCCTTCCCGGCTACTTCATCTGGTGAATTTTCCCTGATGGCAACCATCATTCGGTTTATCCGTTCCTTGCCTTCAATCCCCTCAAGTACGATTGAGAAAGGATCTTCCGTTGTATAACCGACTTCTTCAAAGACTTCATACAGAACATCCTTGAGTGATTTCCCCCGCGTCTTATAATACGCAGCGGCTTCGGCAAGGAGCATGGAAGAGATAACGGCATCCTTGTCTCTGACAAACGTTCCATACACATAACCGATACTCTCTTCATAGCCGAAAAGGAACTGATACTCTCCCGTCTGTTCAAATTTATTTTCCTTGCCGCAGATATTTTTAAATCCCGTAAGTGATTCAACGGTGGTAACACCATATTTTTCGGCGACATGCTTTCCGAGATCCCCGGTCACGATGGATTTGATGATGACACCATTTGAAGGGATCTTTTTCTGCTCATCCAATGCTTCAAGGATATACTTGATCAGCACGGCACCCGTCTGGTTTCCGTTGAAGGCCCAGTACTCTTCACCGTCTTTTACCATAACCGCCAGTCTGTCACAATCGGGATCTGTTGCGATGAGCACGTCTGCATCGATCTTCTTTCCGAGTTCGATGGAATATTTAAAGGCCTTCGTGTCTTCGGGGTTCGGATAACCTACGGTCGTGAAGTCCGGATCGGGATTTTCCTGTTCAGGCACTACCGTCACATTCGTAAAGCCTCTCTCTCTGAGCACCCTTCTGACCGGCATGTTTCCGGTTCCGTTGAGCGGCGTATAGACGATTCTGATCGCCTTATCGATCCCGTCATCTCTGAGCGCAAGCCCCTTGACCTTCTCAAGGTAAATAGTGTCGATGTCTTTTCCTATATAGGTGAGAAGACCTTTTGCAAGGGCTTCTTCCTCATCCATACATTTCACATCCGAGAACTGTTTGATCTTCCTGATCTCATCCTGTATCGGCAGGGCAATGTTGTCGAGAATCTGTGCCCCCTCTTCCCAGTAAACCTTGTACCCGTTATAGGCCTGAGGATTATGGCTCGCCGTGACAACGATTCCCGAGATCGTCTTCAGATGTCTGACGGTAAACGAGAGCTCAGGTGTTGTCCTGAGAGATTCAAAGAGATAAGCCTTGATTCCGTTCTGAGCGAGTACAAGTGCAGCGGTCTTTGCGAAGACATCGGAGAAATGCCTGCAATCATACGCAATGGCAACCCCTCTTTCCATGGCCTCGTTTCCATGGGCCTTGATCACCTCGGCCAGTCCCTGTGTGGCTCTCATGATGATATACCGGTTCATCCTGTTGGTTCCGGCACCGATCTTTCCCCTGAGACCTGCCGTTCCAAATTCAAGTTCCGTATAGAATCTGTCCTTTATCTCGTCCTCGTTTCCCGCAAGTGCTTCGAGTTCTTTTTTAGTCGATTCATCAAAAAAGTCATTTTCAAGCCAGTCATTGTATTTGTTCTTGTATTCTGCCATGTTCTACCCCCTGATTAAGATTTTATCGTATTCTCTATATTATGCCATATTCTTTCACCGAATAAAAAGGCTTCCAAAAAAAAGAGACTTACGAACACATCGTAAGCCTCCAATTTCCTTTTAACTTGTTATTCGCTAAAAGGCCCTGAACAGGAAGTAGTTCAGTTTGTGTTGCGAAAACAACTCATCATAAGTTCTGAGTGTCTTGTCTTGTTTGTCAGCCTTTTTGTAGAAATTATTTTTATCCATGATTATCTCCTCTTTATACGTATCACAATCATGATATAATCCGCAGTAACCTACATGTCAAGAAGACAAAACAAGCAAATACTGTAAACATTTTTTGAAAACGTACAGCTGACTACATGATGTCACATTCTTTCACAACACCCTCCATTTCCTGAAAATGTGCAAAGGCTTCAAGTGTCTTGTCAATTTCCCGCTTCATGGCCTCTGTTTTTCTGACACCGGACTGCCACCACCAGTTTTCCACGATCAGCCGCTTGCTTTTTTTATCTCTTTTCGCTTCAATTCTGGCGATAAATTTATCTTTATAAATAACAGGCAGCACATAATAACCATATTCCCGTTTATCCTTTGGGGTATAGATTTCCCATCTGTATTTAAAATCAAAGAGGGCTTCCACAAGATTCCTATCCCACATGATATTATCCAACGCTGCAATGAATGAACAGCTTGATCTGACAGTTTTAACCGATTCAAGCAGCTCTGCGTTTTCTGTCGTGATATAGAACGGCTCATTGATTCCCTCAATTTCGACTCTTTGAATAATCCCTTTTTTCTCAAGGCGCTCGAAAGTCTCGTTGCGGTTTTTGGCTTTGAAATCCAGTATCCCTCCAAATGCGTCACTGCTCTTATTCCACATCAAACCGATACCGTTCAGTCTCCTGTGAAGATGCCAGTCCAGATATTCTTCAATCGTTTTATTGGGATCTTCTGCTGTCAATAAATCTGAGGGAATAAGATTCTCTGTAAAATCAAAATACCGGATGGTTCTTTCTTTTCGCTCAACGATCAATTCACCGTGAAAAAAGAGTGTTTCCAGTACCGCTTTTCCCACATGGGCCTTAGACCAGAACCAGTTAATCTTTTTATCCATCTTCAAGTCTTTTGACGACAACGGCCCTTTTTCCCGGATAGTATTCCGAACCGCTTCGACAGCATCTGAATATTCTCCGGCTTTTATCTTCCGCCATTCGGAAACCTGCTCTCTCTTTCTTTTGAACAGATGCCAGTCTCTGATATTGTAAATCGCCATCTGCTTGTCAAGGCCATCCACCAGTCTTCTGTCCTTGTAAAGCAAGTCCCACAGCATCTGAGGGTTATAATCTTTAATCCTGGATTGAAGCACCAGATCCTGATTGATCCCAATCACATCAACGGGATCAAATTGTATACATCCCACTTTGTCGATGTAGTTCATGATATCTTCTTTTGTTTTCCCCGTTTTGTGGATTCCGTGGTATTTGATCAGGAATCTTCCTGCCTGATTTTTTGTTGTTTTTATCATTTGCTTCACTTCTCTTTTTTGGATTTCCCCTTTTTTATCCCTGAAAAGAATATAGTCTCTTTTTTATATCATTTTCTTAATTGTTTTTATCCCGAACCCACCCCATCACTACGTGGTCCCCCCCGCCCAAAGCGGGGATTCTGCTCTTGGAAGAAAAACATAATTCCTTACTTTATCTTTAAAATTTAATTACATCTTATTTGGTCAAATTCACATTTGTCTAATCCCCGCTTGGGGCGGGGGGGGTCTTGAGAAAATTACACAAACAAATTACTTTCTCTTTCTTATTTCAGCTACTTCAGCAACAAAATCTCTCAAAGATTTCAAAACAAGTTCTATATTTTGTTTCACATCGATATCACTCACACGAAAAAATACAATCCCAAGTGATTCTAATCTCTTCTGACGTTTTTTATCTTTTTCTACTTTAAAATCATGAGTACATCCATCAATTTCTACAGCCAACATCAACTCTTTACAGAAAAAATCAACAATATAATGGTCAATTGGTTTTTGTCTGTTGAATTTATAACCTAACAATTTTCGATATTTTATCTCATTCCTAAGCAATACCTCAGACAGAGTCGACTTCTTCCTCAGCTCCTTCGCCAAAGGCAGTGATCGCTTATCATAACTTAAAACCCGTTCCTTCTCCATTAAACACCTTCAAAAAAGGGCAAGTCATAAGACCTGCCCATATTTTCAGTATTTATTTCTTACCACTTGGAATCATCGATTGCTTCTATACTCTTTTCTATCCGTGCAACGGATTCGGCAACCGTTCCGTCGACAAACGGATTCTTTATTTTTGCCACTTCAAGCAGCTGAAGGAATGGTTTTGACCCGCCGGCATTACAGAGATCCTGATAATCTTTCCATGCCTGTTCCCTGTCTTCGTTCATCTTGTTGTAGAACTGGAAGGCACAGACCTGAGCCAGTGTGTAATCGATGTAGTAGAAAGGCACTTCAAAGATGTGGGACTGTCTGAACCACATGGTCCCCTTCACATAGAATTTGTTGTCTTCGTAATCCCTGAGTGGAAGATATTTCTTTTCAATTTCTCTCCATTTCGCCTTTCTTTCATCCGGTGTTGCCTCGGGATTTTCATATACGAAATGCTGATACTCATCCACCGAGACACCGTAAGGAAGGAAGAGTATTGCTTCGGAGAGGTGTGAGAATCTGTGTTTCAGCATCTCATCTTCGAAGAAAAGCTGCATCCACGGATAGGTGAAGAATTCCATACTCATCGAGTGAATTTCACACGCTTCGAGTGTTGGCCAGACATATTCGGGAGCTTCATAATTTCTGCTTGAAAATACCTGGAAGGCATGTCCCGCTTCATGGGTGAGTACTTCTACATCCCCTGCCGTCCCATTAAAGTTTGCAAAGATAAACGGTGCCTTGTAATCAGGCAGGAATGTACAGTATCCGCCGCCCATCTTTCCCTTTCTGGCGAGAACATCAAACAACCCGTGTTCTGTCATGAATGTGAAGAAGTCTGCCGTTTCCTTTGAAAGCTCATCATACATCCTCAGGCCGTTCGCCATGATCTCTTCCGGTGTTCCCTTTGGATCGGCATTTCCCGAAGTAAATTTCAGCGGTTCATCGTAATATCTGAGTTTATCGTAGCCGAGTCTTGCCGCCTGTCTTTCAAGCAGCTTTGTCGCTATCGGAACAACGGACTCGTATACCTGATCTCTGTATCCCTTAACCATCTCGGCGTTGTAATCACTTCTGCCGAGTCTGATGTAGCCCAGTTCGGTGAACGTTTCATAACCGAGTTTCCTTGCCATTCTCGTTCTGACCTTGACGAGATTATCATACAGTTCATCCAGTTCTTTTTCATGGGCTTCAAAGAAACCTGCATAGGCTTCATAAGCTGCTTTTCTGATCGTTCTGTCCTTGTTCTGGAAATAAGCTCTCATCTGTGAGAGATTTCTTTCCTCTCCGTCAAACATGATTTTGGCCGAAGCGATGAGTTTTGTATGATCTGAACAGAGCTTGTTCTCTTCCTGAAGATCTTCGATGATCTCCGGTTTAAAGGTTTTAAGTTCCATCTCAGCGATGTTGAAGAGATGTTTTCCCCATTTTCCCTCGAGTTCTTTTCTGAACTTCGATTCAAGGATCGCCTTGTAATACTTGACGACGAGTTCCTGAAAAAGTGGCTGCGTCTGATCGAAGTATTCCTGCTCCGCTTCATAGAACTTGTCTTCCGTATTCACATCGTATCGGATATGACACAGCGTTCCCATCGTTTCTACCGTTCTTCTGAGATCGTTTAGTTCTTTCATGATTGCATTCTGCTTTTCGGCCGTTTCCGCCACTTCAAAATCCGCAAGCAGCTTCTCGAAATCCATTTTGTAGGTATCAAAATCCGGTCTCTTGTACCCAAATTCTGTAAATTTCAAAATTAATGCACCCCCGTCTATATTTTATATACCGTTATTATATCAGCTTTTTTACCGTTTGAAACCGTAAAATCCGCTTATCTGTTCGGAAACATAACTTTTCATTTTTAAATCGTCAATAAACGGCATCATATAATCACCCTCGATGAGGAGGAACACTCTTTTCCCCTATCCGATCATCCACTTTAAAAGGCCGAACATTGAAAAACAATTTGTTTTTTTGATCAATCTTCACATAAACAGGTGTTCGTATACGAAGTAGATCGTGTTTACCGATGGTATGCCCTTTCTCTTTGCGAAGAATTTCCGCTGTGCTATAATTTAAACAAATAAAATTCAACAGGGAGGTAAAATATTACCCATGAAGAAAATACTTTTTACGTTAATATTAATCATTTCATTAGTCTTTGTGTTTGTATCCTGTGCAAACCTGAAGCTTCCCGAAAGGATCATTCACACATTGAATCTGAAAATACCCGGTTTGAACGAAAGATTCAAATTGGCTCCATTCGCCACAGAAACAACTGAAGCTTCGATCGTTTCAGTGCTTCCTGGATTCAAATTCATCACAGAGGATGGAACGGCGATGAGACTCTATTATGCCACACAAGTCAGCATCGGCTATGATGATATTTCAGAAAAGCTGGAGATTGATATTCAGTCATTGAAAGATGAGGCCTCTATTTCCTCTATCAGTACGAGCGTCGATATCGCCTTTTCAGATAAACTCGGTGACTTCACACTGCCGACGATAGAAGCCTCATTCACACTGCCGGATTTTCAGATGGAAGGGACTTCGCTCATCATCAATTTTGACAAACCGGAGATAAATATCACCATCGCGTCGGAAACCGTTGATGTGAACAGGCTTTACGTTGCAACGGAAACGGTCAGAAACATGCTGTTTAACAATACCAACATCACCGACGGGGTCATCATAAAGGGTGGAACCATCGACATAACGGCAACAAACACGACCGATGCAACCTTCACCATTTCATTAAAGGCGGAGAATACGCCCAACACATTCGCTCAGTCCGGAGAAATAACGATCACCGGAGGAGATAATCCCTCCCCGGTTTCCTTCCGTGGCGGAACGGGCCAGATTAACCTTGATATCGATGACATTCTGAGTGAAGACGCCACCATTACGTTCGTTTCAACGGCCCTCGAACTCCCCCTCAAAGGGGGAACGCTGACATTGGACTTTGATATCAGCGATCTGGAAATTCTACTCGATAAGACCGAGTCGGCTTCAAATACGATCCCCGTCATAGCCGGGTCACCAGTTCGTACATGTGGAACGGTCTTTTCAATCAACACGGGATTGACTGAAGAGGCCACCTTGACAGGGGGAACACTTCAGGTATCGGGGGAGAACAATGCAGACAGCGAAATAGAATCTATGACCGTGAGTGTTCGAAATGAAAAGGGTGAAGTCATCGCAACACTCGATCTTGACAACGTGCCGGTATCCGATACTCAATACCGGACAACACCTTTCAGTACACCGGTTTTCATCAGCGACACGGCAAGTCTCACCGTTCTTGCCACTTTAACGACGTTGCCCGCAACGGACGGCAGTATTACGATAACGGCAACCTTTAACGGGATACAGGTTCAGATTGCCAATCCGGTGAATTTTTCCGCCGAAGAGATAGAATTCGGATCGGCTCCGGATTTTGGAAGCAGCAGTCTCTTTACCATAGAACAACTCGCCACCGATACCGGTGAGCTCTCCGTAAATCCGGCAACACTGACCATCAACGTAAAAGGGCAGCAGGAGCTGGACGGATTGGGACTTGATCTGAATATACTGATCAACGATACGTCGAAGGGGACCTTTGATCTCAACATGGGGCAGGCCACGGGTCTCGTCATGGACCTCTCGGATACACGCTTCACGAGACAGGGAACCTTCACGATTCTTGCAACCCCTTATCTTGCACCGGATAATACGCGGGCCTTCTTCGAAGGGCATCCTGAATTCGAGCCTTTTATCGATATGCAGCTGCTTTACGGAACGGATGTCATCCTCGACACACCAATCACATACAGCACTTCGGAAAGGGTAGAGACCGGACTCACTTCCGATTTTATCTTCGACAGTGTAACACTTAACGGGACACTTTCTTTCGATACGGCTATTCAGACCTTGCCTCTTGAAGAGGATTATTCCGCTTCTGTAACGATAAAGGAGATCTTCGGAAAAACGATCGTGGCTACGTCCGTCGGTAATGGCAGCAATCGGATAAACATAGATGGAAGTACGATCGGGGCCACCGATCTCGAGATCAGATTTGATTTTGTCACAGCGGAAGAACCGGTCAACATTGACTTCAACACGGAATATGATGCCTCCGCCACGGCTATTCCGGACATCGGTATTTCAAACATTGCGAATCTCACGTTAAAGCCGGAAAGCTCATCACAGGCCATTCCACCAGTCAGCGGTCTTGTTCATGCAACCTTCCAGAGCGCAGACCTGAATATCGCCGTTGATTCCGATGCCCCTGCCATTGCACAGAGATTGTTCACCAGGGATATAAACCTGGATACGTTCAAGGCCACCTTGACAACGACAACAGATGCGTATCTCATAGAGTTCACGAGATCTGGTGATCTATATACGGCAAGCCTTGCCGATATCGAACTCAACGGAGAGGGGGCAACACTGACACTCGGACCCCTTTCACTCGAATTCACCGATGAGGACGCCCTGAATCTCCCAAATCAGATCGATATCGCGGCCAGCATGACCAACGTCGTTTTCAGTCAGATCACCGTTGATGTCGCCGATTTCTATGACGATCTACAGGTAGCAGAATCTGAAACGTTTGATATACCGGAAGAGGCAAAGGATTATATCAAAGCCATCGTTCTTTCGGGAGATCCGAGGGTGAAGATCGAATGGTTCAACAACACACCGCTTGAATTCAACATCAGGGCGGCCGTCTCCAACGATATCCTTGACGAGTTCATCACGCTTTCCAACACGGGTGATGCGGCCAGTACAACCTGGATTGATCTGCCAAAGATCATCGATATAGAAGGCCTGGATTCCGTTTCGTTTGACCTTGAAGCGTCCCCGAATGGGCTCAATGCTGCTGAACAGCAGCTCACGATCAACAATTTCGTCTTCGACGCGCTGGATGATTACAGAGTTGCGGCTACGGTTACCTTCAGAGATTTTTCTGAAAGCGTCATGCCGAGAGGTGAGACGATTACGATCAGTGAAGTCGTTCTCTATGGGGAAATCGATGAAGCCCTGTTCGATTTCATGAGGGATCAATTACCGGCTTTCTGGACGGACTATGCCGGTCAGATTCAGATCGATGATACACTGACGGAGGCCTTTGTAGAAATTGATGAAAAGATTCTGACTGAAAATCCGGATCTTGTGGCTACACTAACCATCTCCGGTAAGCCATCGGGCATCATCATCTCTGAAATTCCGATAACGCTCGATACCGACACTCATTTTGAAGCGAATATCAATGAATTTCTTTCAAACCCGAGTACGGATCTTTCGTTCGGCATCGTTGCCCAAATTGATGAGGCAACGGTAAATCTTGACAGTATCAGCGAAGATGCAACAGACCTGTTCGCCGCCAGTGTAACGGTCAGCATACCGGTCAGGTTCACGGTGGCTGAAGATATTTCGCTGCTCAGTGATACGATAAATCTCGAGGATGAACTGAACATCGAACTGAATGACCTGGATGCCATACTGAACATGATTCAATCCGCTACCGCCGTTGTAACGGCTGTCAACAACTCCGGTGTTTCGGTTAAACTGGAACTCAGATGGGATTCGGCAGCCGGTGAACCGATCATCACCAATCCGCAGGGTGGGGCACTTGTTACACTAACAGACGGCACGTCCTCAAAATTCATCGTTACACTCGGTTCCGGAAACGATGCAAAGGACTTGCTTGAAAAGAATATCTATGCACACATCATTCTTCCCGATTCAAACGGAGAATATTACACCATCATGGGAGATTCCGCCGTTGATCTTTCTATCTACCTCGATACGGTCGTAAGAGTAGAAATCCCCCTGGAATCTGAAAGGTAGACAACGGGGAATAAAAAAGACGGACTTCGATGAATAGAAGTCCGTCTTTTTTCGTTGTTTTAAAATGGTTTATTTTCTGTTCTCAAAAACTCTCTCGATCAATTCATCATTAGCGACAAACGGCAGGGTAATATGATCCTCTCCAACATGCTGTTTATTATATTCGGCCACGGTTGAAATCGAATTTTCATTTCTCGCCCATGCCCTTCTCGCAACACCACCCATTACATCCCAGGGGATTGCCTTCATGATGATATCGTCCACTCTTTCACTCCCGTCAAGAACCAGTCCGAATCCGCCGTTAACCGCTTTCCCGATACCGACACCGCCACCGTTGTGAAGCGCGATGAGACTCATTCCCCTTGAGGCGTTCCCCGCAAAACACTGGGTAGCCATATCCGCCATGATCATACTGCCGTCCTTGATATTCGAGGTCTCCCTGTACGGGGAATCTGTCCCGCCCGTATCATGATGATCCCTTCCCAGCATGACCGGTCCGATCTCGCCATCTCTGACCATCTGATTGAATTTCAGGGCAATATCCCTTCGGCCAAGCGCATCCTGATAAAGGATTCTCGCCTGTGTTCCAACAACGAGGCCATTCTGTTCCGCATCTCGGATCCATATATAATTATCCCTGTCCTGTCCCCTTCTCTCAGGATCTATACAGTTCATTGCCGCCTTGTCCGTTTTCATAAGATCTTCATGCCTTCCACTGAGGCAGACCCATCTGAACGGTCCGTACCCGTAATCAAAGAGCATCGGCCCCATGATATCCTCTACATAGGAGGGGAAGATGAATCCTTCTGAAGTATCCACTTTATTCTTTGCGATACCCTTTTCTCCCGTATCAAACACGGCCTTCATAAAGCTGTTTCCATAATCGAAGAAATAGGTTCCTCTTTCAACGAGTGTCTTGATCAATTTGTAATGCTTCTTCAGGGTTTCATCTACAAGCTTCCTGAAGCCGGCCTTATCTTCTGCCAGCATGCTTGTCCTTTCATCAAAACTGAGCCCCTGCGGACAGTATCCGCCGTCATACGGTACATGACAGGAGGTCTGATCCGAAAGCAGTTCAATCTCCACATCCTTGTCGACGGCATACTCAAGCAGATCGACGATGTTCCCGTGATAGGCAAGTGAGGCGGCTTTCCCTTCATTTTTCAGATGATCTGCCGCTTTGAAGACCTCGGCCGGATCGGCGTACAGCTCATCGATCCACCCCTGAACCTTTCTTGTCTCGATCCTCGAAAGATCTACTTCGGCGATGATCCCCACACCATTTGCAATCTTTACGGCTTTCCCCTGTGCACCACTCATGCCACCAAGTCCGGAAGAGACAAAGATATGACCTTTCAGATCGCCATCTTCCGGTATTCCCAATTTAATTCTGCCGGCATTCAGAATGGTGTTGAACGTTCCGTGGACGATCCCCTGCGGTCCGATATACATCCATCCGCCGGCCGTCATCTGCCCGTAATTGGCAACACCAAGTGCCGCTGCCTTATGCCAGTCTTCCTGATTGTCAAACTGTCCGATCATCAGTGAATTCGTGATGATGACCCTCGGACTTGACTTGTGTGATTTAAAGAGTCCCAGAGGATGTCCGGAAGAAACTACCAGTGTCTGTTCATCCGTCAGCTGTTCCAGATATTTTTTAATCAACCTGTACTGCATCCAGTTCTGGCAAACCTGCCCGGTTTCTCCATACGTAACGAGTTCATAGGGATAAAGGGCGATCTCAAAATCCAGATTGTTGTCTATCATCACCTGACAGGCCTTTCCTTCGATACAGTTTCCCTTGTATTCCTCTATCGGCTTTCCGTAAAGTCTTCCCGCCGGTCTGTATCGATAACCGTAAATACGTCCCATACTGTAAAGCTCATCGAGAAACTCCGGTGCGAGCTCTTCATGAAGCTGCTCCGGAATATACCTGAGCGCATTTTTTAAAGCCAGCTTGATCTCGCGTTCGTTGAGTGTCAGTTCCCTTTTCGGAGCTCTTCGGATTCCAGCCATGAATTCCTTTTTTTCCGGTAATTCATCGCTTAATCGAATAGTCATTGCCTCCATTGCCAGTACATTTTCTCTCATTTTTATTCCCCCGTATACAAATCTGTTATCCGGTATTGATTATAACATGCTTCAGGAGAAGTCTTTTTTTATCCTTTTCGATCGATTTCGCAATTTTCTTCTCTCAGAAAGAATAACTTATTTAAATTTCAAATTATCTTTCATCTTTTTGATATAATAGACCATACTGAGGAAATCAGGTGAAAATCTTGCGAAAGAGGACTAAATTACTATGGAAAATTGGAATTCCATGTATCAGACTCTGGATAAGGCTCAGATACGATATCAAAGTAATCGGAGAATTGCCAAAACCACCTTATTTACTGCTTTCAAATCATTCACAGAATGTTGATCCCTTTTTTATACTAGCCGAAACTTCGAAGCCTGTTTCCTTTGTCATAAACAACGCCGCTTTCCAGAACCCCGTTATAGGACTCGTTCTGCGATGGATAGACAGTATTCCGACTCAAAAATCATCGAAAGATGCCAAGACCGTCATGAGGATCTTCCACTGGATAAAGGATGGAAGGATAGTGGGAATCTTTCCCGAAGGACATGCAACATGGGATGGGGAAAGTATCCCCGCGGTAGGGGCCACGGCAAAACTGCTCAATCGCATCAAAATCCCGATCGTAACGATTACCATCAAGGGTGGATACTTGGTCAACCCCCGATGGGCAACCTATCGAAGAAAGGGAAAGATAGAAATACATATCGGAACCTTTGAAGATGAACAGGCGCTCGAAGCACTCAAACATTCCGACTGGCAATGGCAGGAGGAAACCGGGAATCTGTACAGGGGAAAAAATAAGGCCGTCGGTATCGAAAAGATCATGTGGTTCTGTCCGGAATGCGGGAGTTACCGGGGGATCCATTCCATCGGGGACAAAGTGGTCTGTAGAAACTGTACTTATAAAAAAAACGTCAACGAAGACGGAAGGATCGGAGATCAAACGGTCAAACAGGTCCTTGATCGGCAGAGGGAATTGCTTAAGGTATACACCCTGAAGAAATTCCGACATGAATTCAGAAACTGCCGTCTGAAGATGTGGGGAAAAGGCAGAACTTTACGTTTGAAAAGAGAAAAAGGAACGCTGATCATCACTGACGATCATCTGAAATTTAATGGTGAGGTCTACGAATTTCAGCGAATTTCGGGATTGAACACCTATGTATCAAGTATCGTTGAGTTTATATGCGATGATAACAAACTGGTGAGGATCAAAACCAAAGAGGATTCCTTACTGATCACCGAATTATTAAAACTTATGGGGGTGTAGTCATGTACTGGCAACAAATCGACGATGTAATCTATATACTGATCCTTTTTGCCCTGGCTGTTCTGATGAAAAGACTTATTCCTGCATTCAGAAGATATCTCATTCCAAATTCTATCGTTGCAGGTTTTTTCGGTCTCCTGCTCGGGCCAAATCTTCTGAACCTGTTACCATTAAATCCGGACACACTTGGCGGAATCATCTACCATCTCATGGCCATAGGATTCATCAGTCTCAGTCTTCGAACACCTGAAAAAACGGGTAAAAGCTGGAATTCCATGAATGCCGGAATGATCATCGTATCTACCTATCTGATACAGGGACTCCTGGGATTTGCCATGTCCTTTTTATGGAGCCTCGCGGATAAAAACGTTTCACCCATCATGGGGTTGATCCTTCCTATGGGATTTGGACAGGGACCCGGACAGGCCTTCTCAGTCGGAAACCAGTGGGAACAGCTCGGGATGCAGAATGGTGGTGCAATCGGTCTCGCCGTAGCCGCGGCCGGTTTTGGATGGGCCACCGTTGGTGGGATTATTATCCTCAACATCCTGCTGAAAAAGAAGAGAAAAAAGGATGCACCGGCTGAAGTGGAGATGAAAAAAGAGATTGTCGTCAAAGATTATGAATTTTCCGATATGGATGGCATGACCATTCAGTTTGTGTTCATCGGAATCATATATGCGGCGGTTTATCTGATCCTCGGCGGAGTCAACCGGTTACTCGCCTCATTTGGCACTTTTGGTGAAAGCCTCGGTTCCGTTCTCTGGGGATTCCATTTCGTCTTCGGTGCCATATTAGCCATTCTCTTCAGAACCGTTTACAACAAGATGCACAAAAAAGGGGTGGCAAAGGAAAGATACCTGAACAACTTCATGCTCCAGAGAATCGCGGGATTCGTATTCGACTTCATGGTAGCCGCTTCCATCAGTGCCGTGACCTTCAAGCGAATCGCCACCTCTTTCTGGCCGATCTTCTTCATCACCTTTGCCGGCGGTGTTCTGACCTTCTTCTACGTCTCCTTCATCGTCAACCGGACGATGAAAGAGCATCGCCTCGCCAATACCATCGCGTTCTTTGGGCATCTGACCGGAACGATTTCCACGGGTATGGCGCTTTTAAGAGAAGTCGATCCGCTGATGAAAAGCGGAGCCCCTGAAAACATGATATTCGGAAGCGGGGTGGCCATTTTCTTTGGATTCCCGCTGATGGCTCTTCTGAGTTTACCACCTATCGGATTAAAGACGGGAAATACGATGATGTACCTGTATACATTCCTCGGATTGATTGCCTATGCGGTGTTTTTGTACGTCTACTGGTATTTTCTTGCCAAAAGAAAGAACAAGAAGACCTATTGATGAAGGGAAGTGAGGCTCCGATGAAAAAGATTCGCGAACGTGCGTTCATACAGATAGTGATCATCTTTCTCACGTTGATTATCGCTAATCTATGGAAGGATCCGGGGATGATCGAATTATCAGCAAAAGCGTTTTTAACCGTATCAATCGTGTTTTTTATCGTCATGCTTGTCAAGGTACTTAAGATGAAAAAAGATGAACAGGCGGCCTGGGCGGTTAATTCGTTTGATGATAGCCTGTCCGTCTGCATTACAACCGTCTGTAAGAATGAAGGAGAGACGATACTCAATACCGTCAGGCATTATATGAGTTTTTCCGACAACGTGAGATTTGTCCTCTATGATGATCATTCCACAGACGGCTCCTTTGAAAGACTACAGGAGATGATGGAAACCTATAAAGGCCGACTTGTCCTGAAAAAGCTTAAAAAAAGGGATATTCAGATCCACCCGAAGGCCTTTGCCGTAGAGGATGCGTTCAACGAGATTGATTGTGATTATTTTCTGGTGATCGATTCGGATACGGTGATATCCGAGACCGATTTCAACCATGCGATCTGCGCCATGATCAACGAGAAGACGGATGTCCTGCATATCACGCGGAGAAACAACCTGAAACCCTGTCTTCCCTGTCAGATGGGGGACAAAGAGGAACTCATGAACATGGGACTGCAGCTTCTGAGGCTTCAACCCGCTAATTTCCCGGGTTCGGGTTATTTTGTCAGGGCAACCCTCGTTAGGGACTTTAAATACGATGAAGACAGTCTGAGCGAAGACAATTATTTCCTCAAGGCGATCAAAAGGAAAACGGATAAGATCGAATTTTTCCTGACGCTTACCGCATCTGAAAGGGCTCCTGAGACTTTCGGAGATTTTGTAAAACAGAGGGTCAACTGGTTGAAGTTGGGGATTCCCTATTATCTGAAACAAGAATTGTCCCTGATGACACTCGGAAATATTCTCTTTACGCTGATCTTTTCGGCCCTGTTTAACCCGTTCAGTCCGGGACTCGTATTCATTGCATCCTGTACCGGTGTCATCCTCGGGATGCAGCTCGCCTTTGCCGTGGCGCTTACCCATGAAAATCCACTGAAGACCTTGTATCATACCCTCTGTTATCTCCTGACCATCGGCTATGTCCTGGGTTTTGTCTATTTCTGGCTTCAGATCATGATATCTGCCGGAAAGAGTCGGTTTGCCGTAAAAAAGAACTGCATGGGTGAAAATGGGGTTTAAGCGGTTCAGAAAAATGGCCATGTCCGTTGAAGAACAGACATGGCCATTGTGGAACGGAGAGTGATGACCTTTGATTTATTCAGCGTATTCGATGAAGATCTTTGACAGAATTTCCTTCTGTCCCCTGTCTTTGAAACTGTGATCAAGATCCAGTTCGAATCCCGTCGTACCGGAATTCTGATGAACCTGGAACTGTATTCTGTTGACGTAAGTCATGATATCCATTTTCCCGAACACCCCGTCATTCACCTGGATATCGGTGACATCGTCAAAGTATTCGAGTATTGGTTCTGATTCGGGTGTTACCTCTCTTGTAATTTCTTCCCCCCTTGAAATAAAAGTGATCGACGTGTTGTTCATAGTGGGCAGGATGTAATAAAGGCCATTCACAAAGATATACAAACCCTTTTCACCAAAATAGAAAGCGGCTTCCATGAAAAGTGGCTCATCTCCGCCGACCGGTCTGAGCAATCTGTATGAACCCCCTTCGAAGCGAACCTTAAAGTAATCCCCTTTTGTCTCCACATCGCTCTGCGCATTGTCACTCTGTATGGAAATCTTTTCGATGTGATGTTCTGTCGGATCAAGTACCGGATAGAGGAAAGGTGCCGTGTTCCAGAAGAATCCACTTTCCATCCTAACACCGTTGATAATCGGTGTGATACCCATGTAATGTTTGTCATCCGAGATGTTGTCGCAATCTATCTCAAACACATACTCGGGATGTGCCGGGTGATAGAAGGTGATGGCATATTCTTCCATATCGATATCGAACACCCATTCGGATGTTGCATCTTTCTGAAAGCTGATGGCCGGAAGCTGTGGTGCTGCGGCAGACTCTTCGGCAAAGGCTGCTGCGGAAATAAATGTCAAAAACAAAACGCTCAGAAGTATGATCCTCTTCAGATTTTTTTTCATCGTTGTTCCTCCCTTGAATAAAATATCACTGCATTGAATCTAAGATAGTTTTATTCAGGGGATATGAAAGAATATATTCCCAAGCAGATATTTCTCATAGACAAGCTATTATGAATCGTTAGTTTCTTGTGATATCTTTACAATTGATCGGGTGTTTGCGAAAAGGCGTTTAAATGCTCAGTAACCGAGAATAAACTCGATAAAGTACCCGTTCCGGTAGACGATAAAAGTAATCACAGCCGCCGGACTCCCGATTCCCGAGACCACACTCATGAAATACTGCTCCGAGCTGATGGCAAAATCCCGGAATTCGGACAGATTATAGACATAGTTACCTGAAATATTCATCACTGTATTGTTCTCGATACCGGGAGCATAGATCGCCGTATAGCAAGCTGCGATGATCAGATCACCGGTCTGCAGAAAACGGCTGGCAACTGAATTCGGATAGATGTACGTCACCTGCATCGCCCGGTAAAACCCAGAAAGATTGACATTGACATATTTGGCCTGTATGCCAAGTGTATAGGAAAAGGCCGTTGCACAGATCAAAACCACTGTTAGTAGAAGGATTAATTTTTTCATACCGTTCACCTCCTGATGAATTATCCCGTAAAACAGCCTATAAGAAGGCGCTTCAGACTACGGAATGTCTTATGTTGTTCTTTGTCATGATACTTATTAAGACGCAGAAGGGTTTCTTTCTCTTTGAGTAAGAAAACGGCAGGTCTTTGAAAGACCTGCCGTTTTGTATTGAAAAGATCTGTTTTTATGCTATTCCGTTTCTACAAAATCCTCTTCAAACTGACTCTTGTAAAGATCCGCATAGAATCCGCCCTTCTCGAGGAGTTCTTCGTGATTTCCCTGTTCGACGATGTCCCCTTCATTCATGACGAGGATGAGATCGGCATCTCTGATCGTGGAAAGTCTGTGTGCGATGACGAAACTGGTTCGATTCTTCATGAGGTTGTTCATGGCTCGCTGAATTTGAACTTCCGTTCTCGTATCAACGGAACTCGTCGCTTCATCGAGGATGAGTACCTTCGGATCCGCCAGAATGGCCCTGGCAATGGTTACAAGCTGTTTCTGACCCTGTGAGATATTCGTCTGCTCCTCGTTGAGAACGAGATTGTATCCATCCGGTAGCGCATGAACAAATGAGTCAACATGGGCGGCCCTGGCAGCCGCAAGAACTTCCTCATCCGTCGCATTGAGTCGGCCGTATTTGATGTTATCCCAGATGCTGCCGTTATAAAGCCAGGTATCCTGAAGTACCATGCCAAAGTTTTCCCTCAGGTCATATCTTGTGAAATCTTTGATATCATGTCCGTCAAGCAGGATCTGACCGGAATTGACATCGTAGAATCTCATCAACAGTTTAACAATCGTCGTTTTACCGGCACCGGTCGGCCCAACGATGGCGATGTTGTGGCCTTTTTCCACTTCACAGGAGAAATTCTTGATGATGATCTTTTCAGGATCATAGCCGAATCGAACGTTTTTGAATTCGACATGACCTTCATGCTGAACCCCCTTGATCGGATTCGTGACTTCTGCGATTTCCTCATCTTCCTCGAGGAATTCAAAGACCCTTTCAGCCGCCGCAGCCGTCTGCTGGAAGACATTCATGATATTTGCTATCTGTGCGATAGGCTGTGTGAACGATCTGACATACTGTATGAAGGCCTGAATGTCTCCAACCGTGATCATACTTCTGACGGCAAACCAGCCGCCCATGATCGTGATCAGCACGTAGCCGAGGTTTCCGACAAACATCATGATCGGGTGCATCATACCCGAAAGGAACTGGGATTTCCAGGCAGAATCGTAGAGTTCATCGTTGAATTTGTCAAAGGTTCTGATGCTGTCTTCTTCCCCGTTGAATGCCTTCACGACGATATGTCCGCCATACATCTCCTCCACATGTCCGTTGACCTTCCCGAGATAACTCTGCTGTTTCTTGAAGTATTTCTGCGAGGCCTTTACCACAACGGCAATCAATCCCGTAGAAACCGGCAGGATGAGCAGGGCGATCAATGTAAGTTGCCAGCTGATGGAGAACATCATGATCATGACACCCACAACGGTGGTAATCGATGTGATGATCTGTGTGAGACTCTGATTGAGTGTTCGGCTGATGGTGTCGACATCATTGGTGACTCTTGACAGCACATCGCCCTGAGAGGTCTTATCAAAATATTTTAAAGGAAGTCTGTTGATCTTCTCAGAGATCTCCCTTCTGAATTTATAGGTGATCTTTGCCGAAACACCTGACATGATCCAACCCTGAATATAGGTGAACAGAGCACTTAATACGTATAAACCGAGCAGAAACATCATAGTCTTTGCGATTGATTCAAAGTTAATACCTTCACCGGTTCCCCTGACCTTATTCATGATTCCTTCAAAGACTTCCGTGGTAACATTTCCGAGTATCTTTGGGCCGATGATGGAAAAAACAGCCCCAGCTGCGGCAAACAGGAAGACTATCAGAATGAGTACCTGATATTTTTTCATGTACTGTACCAGTTTTTTTACCGTTCCAGTAAAATTCTTGGCCTTTTCTCCACCATGCATCACTCCGGGACCGCCCATGGGACCGCCGTGGTTCTGTTGCATTTTTCTATCCTTGTTGTTATTTTCACTCATGCCAGTTCCTCCTCTGAAAGCTGTGACAGAGCAATTTCCTTGTACGTCTGACAACTCTTCATCAGCTCATTGTGTTTGCCAGTACCGACAATATTTCCCTCATCAAGAACGAGTATCTGATCGGCGTTCTTTATCGTTGCAATCCTCTGACCGACAATGATCATCGTGCTGTCGCCGGTTTCCTTTTTCAGTTTTCTTCGGAGTGCGGCATCTGTTTTGAAATCAAGTGCTGAAAAACTGTCATCGAACAGATAAATCTGAGGCTTTTTCAGCAGGGCTCTCGCGATGGACAGTCGCTGTTTCTGTCCACCGGATACGTTCGTTCCACCCTGTGATATGGCCGACTCGTATCCTTCATCCTTCGAATCTATGAATTCAACGGCCTGTGCGATTTCCGCAGCCTTTTCCATCTCCGCCTGTGTGGCATTTTCATCCGCATATTTCAGATTCGATTCGATTGTCCCGCTGAAAAGTATCCCCTTTTGTGGTACATACCCTATTCGATCTCTCAGATCATGCTGATTGACATCACGGATATCGATATCGTCTATGAGAATCTGTCCGCCACACACATCGTAAAATCTGGGGATCATATTTAACAAGGTGGATTTTCCCGAGCCGGTCGAACCGATAATGGCCGTTGTCTGCCCTGGCATTGCCGTAAAGTTGATCTTGTTGAGGATATTTTCCTCAGCTCCCGGAAATTTGTAACAGACGTCTTTAAATTCAATCTTTCCCTTGAAGGTCTTCGGAAATACCTTGGGATTCTCAGGATCTTTGATCTGTGGTTTAACTTTTAGTATCTCGGAGACACGCACACCGGAGACCGAGGCCCTCGGAATCATGATGAACATCATCGTCAGCATGATAAAGGAGAAGATGATCTGCATCGCATACTGGATATAAGCCATCATATCTCCAACCTGCATACCGGATGACTCTATCTGATGGGCACCCACCCAGACGATCAGCAGCATGACACCGTTCATGACAAACATGATGACGGGCATCATCGAGACCATGACACGGTTGACAAAGAGGTTAGTGTTTGTAACATCCTTGTTTGCGCCTTCAAACCGTTCCTCTTCAAATTCCTGAGTGTTAAAGGCTCTGACAACCATCAGACCGGAAAGGTTCTCCCTTGTGACCAGATTCAAACGATCGATCAGCTTCTGAATCTTCTTGAATTTAGGCAGGGCAATCGTAAAGACTATTCCGACGAGACCGAGAATGACGATAACGGCGAGCGCGATGATCCAGGACATGGATACGCTCTTTTCAAGTGCCTTGATTACACCACCAACACCTATTATTGGTGCATAGAACACCATTCGGATGATCATGACGACGACAAGCTGTATCTGAGTAATATCGTTGGTGGTTCGTGTGATGAGTGAGGCCGTTGAGAACTGGGCAAACTCCGTATTTGAAAAGTTTTCCACCTTTCTGAAGACATCTCTTCTCAGCGTTCTGGCCGAGGCGGCGGCTATCTTTGAGGCGATAAAGGCGACGAGAACCGTACAAAGTGTACTTAGAAGCGTTACAAGGACCATACGGAATCCTGCCCAGAGTATATAATCACTCTGCATTTTTGAGGTATCCATTCCAAGTTCGACATATTCCTCTTTGATGGCAAGGGTAGCCGCCTGATTAACCGTACTTTCACCCATCACTTCTACCATTGCATCAATCTGGCCGAGCATCTCAAGCCGCTGGGCCTCAGGGATGAACTGCATCAACTTGAAGATATCAGTCCCTTCGGGTATGGTAATCCCATTCGGCATGGAAAAATTTTCATTTCCCTCGGCTCCGCCGTTCTTGATCCCGGAATACGCCATCAAGGCCTTGCCAAGAGTCAGTCTGATGTCCGCCTTATCCGTAATCTCCCCTGATTTGAGAACATAAACCGCCTGATCTTCAAGTGCGGGGTATCGTTTCAGATTTTCCTCATAGGATGCGGAATTTTCATCCACAAGGGTATAGAGACTTAAGATCTTTTCCTTATCTTCGCGGCTCATAAACAATGAGACCTTGTCAAATGTTTCCCGGCTGATCGCCTCAGGGATCGCCTCTTCGATTCCACCCTGCTGAATACCCACATTTACAATATCCGACATATAATCGGGCAGGGCCAGTTCACTCATAGCCTGAACAAAGAGCAAGGCAATCGCAACAACGATGAAGACCGTATACGGCTTTAAGTATCTTATCAGTTTAAACATTCTTTTTCTCCTTCTTTTTCATATTTTTGTGCCTCTTCCAATATTGCCTTCAATTTTTTTAGTGCCGTTAAAATAAAATCAATATCTTTTTCAGTTCCGATGGTCATTACACTTTCCATCTTTTTTTTGAGAAGGTCAAAGTGCAGCTTGAAATCCCTGCGATGTTCCTCGGTGAGACTTATCATCACAATCCGTCTGTCCTCTTCACTTCTCTTTCTCTCAACAACCCCTTTTTTCACGAGCCTTTCGATGATTCCCGAAACGGTACTGTTGGATAAGTCAAGTCTTTTACTGATATCACTGACTTTCATATCTCCATAATGCGCAAGGGTTCTTACGACAAGACCCTGTGATTCGGTGAAGTCTATGGTTCTCATCTCTTTTTCCATACTCTGTCTAAATAAATGCATGATCTTTTTTGTCAATGCAATTATTTCCAGAGCCTTTTCGTTTTTATCCAAAACTATCACTCCCTATAAAAAGCGAACGGATACTAATAATTTCCCAACGAATATTCCCGACTAAAATAATTTCTGTCAGAATATTTAGAATACAAAGCATATTGTATCAGAACTTTTTTTCTTTGTCAATACTTCCATCAAGATGTATCCGTTCAGTACAAAAAGCAGATTTACGGAAGATAAATTACCTTTATGAAGAAAGAAAATGAAATTTTCATGTATACTATTGAGAGACATTAATCGGGGAGGGAAGATAGCATGATAGGGATAATAACGGATTCTGCAAGTGATACACCAGTAGAGTTGATAAGGAATGAAGGAATAGAAGTCGTACCTCTTAAGATTTTTCTTGGGGATAAAGAATATAAAGATGCAGTGGAAGCAACGGAGGAAATGTGTCTTGACTATATGAAAACGGATTTTGCAAAGACGAGCGGGACGCCTTATCCTTTTGTCAGAGAGGGATTCGAAAGACTGATTGCAAAAGGGATCAGGGAGATTATCGCCATCAACGTTTCAAACAACATCAGCAACGGACACAGTGTGTTTAAGGTAGTTGCCGAGGAGCTGAAAAAAGTCTACGAAGATCTGAAAGTGGAGATCGTGGACACACTCAGTATTTCCATCGGATCGGGATTGCTGGTATGCAAGGCGGCTGAACTGAGAGCGGAGGGCTACACACTGGAAAAGATGGCAAATGTACTGCGAGCCTATGTCCCACAGGATCTCGATGTGTACTATGTGGTTCCGACACTGAAATACCTGAAGGCCGGGGGAAGAATCGGAAAGGTCAGTGGAACCATCGGCGAAGTACTTAATCTGAAACCGATCGTCATGGTCGGAAATGATGGAATTTATCATACGGCCGGGAAGGCAAGAGGGATTAAAAAAACCGTTCAGAAGATGGAGGAGATCTTCCTGAAAGTCACCGAAGGTCGTGAAATCGAACAAGCGGCAATATATACCAGTGGTCCCACTGCGGATACGGAAACACATGTGAGACATCTACGGGAATTGATGAAAAGTAAAGGAATCCGGACTATTCTCGAAGGCAAGATTGTCCCCTCCATGCTCGTGCATGTCGGACCGGGGTTGATCGGAATAGCCTTCCGAATGAAACCCGCTTAATAATATCTACTGAAAGAAGTCTATAGAAGAACATCATGAAACCATCTCTCTGAGATGGTTTTTTTATATCTGGGACAAGAAATTTAACAGAAAGATAAAAATGCAAATTCTCCAGTATTTTTCAGAAAAAAGATGAATATGTCAGATGAAAACGATTCCATCGGTGATAATCCCGTTTGTCAACTTTCAAGGAAGATGTTACTATACAAATGAATGAAATAGTTTTCATAAGTATAATTACTATAAATAAAGACTTAGAGGGGTTTTTGATGGAAAAATATATTATCAGGGAAGAATCGTTTAAATCGGAAAATCAGCCTTCAAAGGAGACGGTCTTTGCACTTGCAAACGGCTTTATGGGGATTCGCGGATCGTTAGAAATGAATCCGGAGGCCACCCCCGGAACGTATATTTCCGGATGTTTTGATAGATCGGGATTATCGGTGACAGAACTGGTCAACCTTCCGAATCCGCTGTCTTACAAATTATTCATCATGAATAAAGAGGGACTGGAGGAATTATTGATCACGGAGGAAAATTGTGAGTGTTTTGAGGAATTTATCGATCTTGAGAACAGGACCTTCAATTATTCCTACACCATTAAGAGTCAAAAAGGATTTGTATTCAGGATAAAATCCCAGAGGTTCATCAGCTGGGTAAACAGAAATCGATGGGCTTCAACGGTGGAGATCACCTCCGATGATTTTGAAGGCTACCTGTTTTTTGAGAACCGTATCGAGGCGGCCGTTTACAACAATCAGTCGGTTCCGTTTGAGAAAATGAACCATTTCAGCGCCTTTGAACCGCTCAACTTTGGCGATTCCATAGGGCTGATTTCTACCTTGCGGGATACCGGAAGGAAGATTATCACGCTGAAATCTCTCGTGAAGGGGACGCTTGACTGCGAAAGGATCAGATACAGGATGGATGTGAGAAATCCCGTCGAACTGTTCAAGTTTGCTTTTAAGAAGGGTGAAATCTGTAGATTTGATCTGTGTGGTGTCGTTTACTATCAGAGAGAATCGGAAGATATCCGCTTTGAAGCGGAGGAATCACTTAAGGATTTTGTCAAAGAGGGGTACGATTTTGAACTGACACAGCATTCCTACATTGTTGGAGAGAATCTGAAAATGACCGCTATAGACATCGAAGGGGATGCTGAAGTTCAGCGGGCGCTGAACTGGAGTGTTTCGCAGTTAAATTCCGCCGCCTTCCTGATAGACAGCCTTTCTTCAATCGGTGCCAAGGGGCTTCATGGGGAAGGCTACAAAGGGCATGCCTTCTGGGATACTGAAATATTCATGTTGCCTTTTTTCATCTATACCAATCCGGATATTGCCAAAAGGCTTCTCATGTATAGATATAACACGCTTGAGGGTGCGAGGAAAAATGCCCTGCTGAGTGGTTATAAAGGGGCGAGATTCCCGTGGGAATCTGCCGAAGAGGGAAGGGAATCAACACCGAAATGGGGCGTTGACTACAACGGAAACAAGGTGAGAATCTGGACGGGAGATATCGAATATCATATCAGTTCGGATATAGCCCTTTCTATCTATCATTATTACAGGGCCACCCTTGACAGGGAATTTGTTGTGGATTTCGGTGCGGAAATCGTACTGGAAACGGGTGTGTTCTGGGAAAGCAGACTGGAATACAATGAGGAACACGACCGCTATGAGATCAACGCGGTTATCGGGCCGGATGAATTCCATGAACATGTGAACAACAATGTCTACACGAATTATCTCGCAAAATGGAACCTTGGCTATGCCGCCTCCGTCTTTGAGTGGCTGAAAAAAGAGGATGAACGAAAATTTGACGATCTGACCGGAAAGTTGAAGATCAATGAAAAAACTATCTGTAAATGGCGGAACATTGCCCGGAAGATCTATATTCCAAGAGACAATCATAGCCGGATTATCGAACAATTTGAAGGCTATTTCAACCTGAAGGACTACACGATCACCGAACATGATAAAAATGGACTGCCGCTTTGGCCCGAAGGTCTGGATCTCAATACCCTGAACGAGACGACGCTGATCAAACAGCCGGATCTGCTCATGCTCATGTATCTGATGCCGGAACAGTTTGAATTTGATGAGATAAAGGAAAACTACGACTTTTATGAACAGAGAACCATGCACAAATCATCACTGAGCCCCTGTATCCACTCGCTTTTGAGCATTTCTGTCCATGAGTACGAATACGCCTATGACTATTTTAAAAAGACACTCTTCACCGATCTTTCAGATAATCAGGGAAATACCGCGCTCGGGATTCATGCCGCTTCCACAGGTGGAGCCTGGCTTGCCGCCGTCATGGGATTCGGGAGATTCTTCATCGATTCCGAGGACATCGTAAACTTCGATCCATGGCTTCCGGCCCATTGGGATTCACTGGCCTATTCTATCATCTGGCGCGGGAACAAACTGACTATAAAGATCACACAAGATAAATTTACCTTAAGGTCTGAAGGGGATATTACCTTTAAACTCAGGGGAACTCTCTTCAGCGTCGAAAAGGGAACTGAGAAAGAATGTGATCTGAACTGAAAACAAATATCAGGGAAATCGCAAAGCAGGCGGGGATGTCAACAACTACCATATCAAGGTATTTCAATCACCCGGAAAAGCTCTCGGACAAGACGAGAGAGAAGATCAAAAAGATCATCACAAAATACGGATTCTTCCCGAATGAACTCGCCAGGGGACTCAGGAGCAAGAGGAAGAACCTCGTGGCCGTCATCCTCGAAAAGGACCGTGAGACTTTCCTGGCCTTTCCATATTTTTCTATCTTTTCCGCCAGTCTTCTGAACGTTCTCTCCCGTGAAAAAATTTACATGATCACCACATTTGAGGAGTCGGAGAAAAAACCGCATATCACCTATCGCGGCTTTGTTCAGAAGAATCTTGTAGACGGCTTTATCGTAATGGGAATGAGGGAGGATGACAAACGGATCAAATTTCTACTCGAACACAATGAGCATTTCGTGACAATAGGCAGAAACCGGAAGGCAAAAAATTATACCTATGTAGATTGCGATAACGTACAGGGCGGATTTCTTGCGACAAATCATTTGATCGGCCTTGGCTGTAAAAGGATCCTGATGCTTGGCGGATACAGGGATAATTACGATATGCAGATGCGGCTTGACGGGTATAAGAACGCACTCGAAGGGGCTTCGATTCCATACGATGAGGAATTGGTGCTTGCGGGGGATTTTACGAGTCTCGTCCTCGAACATCCGGATCAGCAGTTCGCCTCTTACGATGTGCTGAAAAATGTCATTCTGGAGAAGAAAGTCGATGCGGTGTTCTGCACATCGGATGTTTCAGCGATAGGCATACTTAAATTACTGAAATATCAGAAGATAGACATACCGGTGGTGGGGTTTGATGACATACCACTTGCCATGATGTATGATCCAACCATCACGACCATCAGACAACCTATCAAACAGATTGCGGAAAAGGCAGGAGAAAAACTGATCGAAAAGATCAACGGCAACGGGGTTCAATCGGAGGAATTACCGGTTGAATTGATTATCAGGGAGTCTACGGCAAAGTTTATGAAATAGATCGTTAATCTATCAAGGGTCTTTGTTCAGGCCCGGAAAGGGAGGAGTCATTTATGAAAAAGAGTTTGTTAATTGTAGTGGTTGTTCTTTTCGTATCGGTTTGTGCTTTTGCGAAAACACAGATAAGGGTTTCAGGTTGGGGGAATACAACGGAAGAGGCCGCCCTTCAGGAAATGGTCGACGTCTTTAATGCCAGCCAGGATGAGATAGAAGCCGTATGGGAACCGATTCCGGATTTCTCAAAGCAGATTAAGGTACTTCTGTCCGCCGGAACCGCACCGGATGTATTTTTCTGCGATATTGCATGGTTCCCGGAACTTGCCGGACAGAATGCCTTTTTACCGCTTGATCTTTACATCAAAAAGGAAAACTATGATGTAGAAGCCTTCTACACCCCGCTCGTAGACGCCTTCAAAATGAACGGCAGACTCTACGGCCTGCCAAAAGACTTCTCAACTCTGTCACTTTTTTACAACAAGGCCATCTTCGATCAGTATGATGTAGAATACCCGGAAGGCCAGATGTCATGGGACAGACTTCTCGAAATCTGTGAAGAATTCAAATCCAAGGGCTATGACACACCGCTTACAGTTGCCGCTGACTTTAACAGAGTGATTCCCTTCATCAAATCAAACGGGGGAGAACTTGTCACTGAAGATCTCAACACGGCTATCACAGAGCCGGCAGCAAGAGAAGGGATAGAATTCTATTGTGATCTCGTGAACAGATACCAGGTGGCACAGGAACCGGCAAACGTTGGTGGAGAATGGATCGGCGACGCTTTCGGCAAGGAAAAGGTGGCAATGGCCATGACAGGACCATGGACACTTGGTGTACTCAGAGAACAGTTTCCGAATGTAATGGCGAATACAGGTGTCGTAGAAATGCCGATGCAGAAGGAGCCGGCAACGATGATCTATACGGTTTCATGGACAATCAACAGAAACACACAGCATAAAGAAGCGGCATGGGAATTACTGAAGTTCATGACGGATGCCGGACAGCAAATCTTTGTCGACAGAACGGGGGTTCTCGCTTCGAGAAAATCCATCGCAGACAATGATACAGATCCTATGAAGAAGGCCTTCTATGATGGAGCGGCTTACGGTACACCGTGGTCAGTTCCTACTCCATCCGGTGTGTTTGCCGAGGCAAATGATCAGATCAACAGCAGACTGAAGGATCTTTTCTACGGAAAGATCACCTATGACCAGGCTTTTGAAGAGATCAAAGACCATTACATGAGCTGGGTAACAGCGGAATAATCTTCTTTTCCCGCCTCTTCAAGAGCTGCAGGGACTGAATTTAAAATCTGTCCCTGCAGCTGTTACCGTTAAAACTCATTCACGAGGTGAAAAACATGCTTTTAAAGGCAAAAACCAGAGAAGCCCTGATCGGTTATCTTTTTGCCGCCCCAATCATCCTGTCCGTTCTAATGTTTGAATTCTATCCGATCATAACGGCGGTCTTTTACAGTTTTACACAGTATCAGCCTTTGCAGGCGCAGCAATTGAATAATACGATTGTTCCCGAAGACACACTCAGCATGAATCTGATGGTGTTTCCCGATGAACCGGGACTGACGGTAGAAAGTCTCCAAGATGATTTTGACCTGGAGTTTTTTATAGAAACAGATGTCGGTATAACGTTAAGTGAGCGGCAGCGAGAGGCATTACAGTATTTTAATACCGAAAGACTACTTACAGATTTTCTCGAGGGAAAATTGAAAGAGGAGGTTTCTATAAAAGACTTCATGTCTGTCTATCTGAAGCGGGAAGCCAATCTATTTGTTAAATATAAACCAAAAATAGTTGGCCTGGAAAACTTTGCCAAATTGCTTGACGATCAGTACTTCTGGTTATCCCTGAAAAACACGGTCGTTTATACGGCTATCGTTGTCCCGATACAGACCTTCCTCGCGGTAATTCTCGCCGTCGTTGCCAATCGGGGAATAAAGGGACGGCAGCTCTTTAAGATCATCTTTTTTCTCCCGGCCGTTACATCATCTGCGGCACTTTCGATGATCTTTAAGCTGATCTATGCAAAGCCAGGTGTTCTGAATAAACTGCTGAATCTGTCGGTGGATTGGTTGCAGAATCCATCGACTGCCCTGATCGCGATCATGATTATGAATATATGGAGTACGGCCGGCTATTTTATGGTAACGTATCTTGCCGGACTTCAGAATATTCCAAAATCCCTTTACGAGGCATCCGAGATAGACGGGGCGAATTTCCGGACCAGGTTTACGAAGATCACCCTGCCGCTGTTGAGGCCACAAATTCTGTTTGTTTCTACAATGGGAATCATCGGGTGTATGCAGGTCTTTGATCAGATCTATTTCCTGATCAAAAACATGAGAAACATCACACTCGCCTTTTATATTTACCGTAATGCATTCGAGTATTCAAAGATGGGGTATGCCTCAGCCCTTTCCATGGTCCTCTTTGCACTGATCCTGATCATCACCTTCGCTCAGAAAAAATTTATCAAAGAGGAATCTTATTTTTAAGGGGGGGTTGAAATGAGCTTGAATAAAAAATTCAGGATGAGTCTTATTGCAGCCTACATCGTTTTAATCGGTTACTGTGTTCTGACCTTATTCCCGTTTTTATGGTCGATGTCCGTTTCGCTGACACCGATGACTTATGAAAATGATCAGGGGGTTAGGGTTGGGGTAGATATCATGAAGTGGCCCCCGGGAATCAACCTCTTTAAGTTTGAATTCTTTAACGCACCGGGTACCTTTGAGAATTATGTAGAGGTCTTTAAACTCGTCCCATTCGCGAGATGGATTCTGAACACGGTTATTTACGCGGTAGTTGTTACACTTGGGAATATTTTTCTCGATGCACTGGGCGGGTATGCATTTGCCCGGCTGAAATTTCCGCTGAAGAATTTCTGGTTCACCTGTTTTCTCGCAACCCTGATGCTGCCGATGCACGTGAAGATGATTCCGATGTACAACATGATGGTGGATTATGGTCTTGTCAACACGTATTGGGGCTTGTTTGTTCCGAAATTGACACAGGTGTTCGGGCTGTTCATGATGCGGCAGTTCTTTATGGGATTGCCGATATCGGTCGAAGAAGCGGCAAAGCTTGACGGTGCAAGCATCTTTACGACCTTTTTCAAGATCATTCTGCCGATGACAAAACCCGCCATCGCAGCCCTTTCCATCTATGTCTTCATGGGAACCTGGAATGATTTTCTGTGGCCGCTGCTGATGACGAGTAAAAAGGAGATGTTCACGTTGACGATGGGACTGAATTTTTTCAACGGGACTTATTACACCTACTGGCAGTTTATGATGGCGGCTTCCATCATGATTACGCTCCCCATGATCGCAATCTTCATTTCTTTCCAGAAGCAATTTATCGACAGCGGTATAACGGCCGGAGTGAAAGGATAAAGGGGAGTCATAATGACTCCCCTTTCCGCTTTATCTCGCTGTCCCAATAGCTAATGACCTTTTTTATCCGTATAAATTGACTTTTACCTATCTTTCGCAATGCTTAAAAGGATAAAAGGATATTTTTTTCGTCTAAAAATTAAAGAGATCTTGTCCGGAGATGACCTATGAAAAAGATGACAATGATTTGTGTTCTATGCCTTTTTTTACTCACAGTGATGAATAGTTTCGCATCCGAAAAATACCTCACCCTTGGAGAAGTGCGGGATGATTTTATGTCTTATGTCAACGAATACCGAAAGGGCCATGCACTTCCTCCCTTGATGATTAAATATATTTCCGTAGCACAAGATTTTACCGAAGAACAGGCTGAAAGAGACAGATATCTGGCACACAGGGGATTTAACGATAGAGCACAAATGATAAAAAAGGCAACGGACAATGATCTTTTTAAAACAGGGGAAAGATCTAATAGTTTCTCGGTATATGAAAATTGTTGCTGGTTTACGATTTGCAGTGATCCGGCGAAAAAGGCCTTTGATCTCTTTGTTGAGAGTTCCGGGCATCGGAAGAATATGTTGAAGAAAACGACCTATACCTCGATAGGAATCGCGCAAAGTGAATCGGGCACCTTTTATTTCTGTCAGTTATTCTTTTAATAAGGGAAATGACAAGAAGACCAATCACATTTATCGTGTTACATTAGATTATTGTAGGAAAACGGGAACTGACTTAACATATTCTTTAATTCTGTGTTTACAGAACGAGATCATTTTGTTTAACCTTTTAGGATATAATTTATTCACGGAACTAATAACGGCGAAAAAAGATAGACTAACGAGATAAATTTCAAATAAAATATCAGGGAAGCCATATCCCGAAAAACCAACGGTCAGGTGATTACTTTGAGTGATTTCAGAGGGAAGATGACACGATTTGTGTTTATCATATTATCCATTTTTTTTCTGAGTGTCCTGGTGATCATTTTTCTTATTCAAAGGGAAAATGCGATTCGGCAATTTGAAGATAATGTGGAATGGATCAGTAAGGCGGTCGAGATGAGTGTCAAGGAGCCCTTATGGAATCTTGACAAGACCGTTCTCGAAGAAAATTTCAATTCCTTTCTGAACATAGATTCCGTAAAGAAACTCACGGTGAAGGAAAATTTCGGTTTTCTGGAGATAGAAACGGGCGAAATGCCCCCTGAAGATAAGGTGCTGATTATAGAACGACAAATCAACCATAACGATAAAGATTTGGGAATTGTAACTATCTATTTTACCTATGAAATTCTTGATCAGGAGATCTATTCGAATCTTTTTTCCGCAGTTATTCAGGTTCTGTTTATCTTTGTTGCCCTGATTATCATATTGAATGGTATCTCGAAGATGTACCTCAGACCACTTGAGAATCTCGGCAGGATCATCCGGAATTTTGATCTTGAAAACCCCTCTACCGATCTGACGGATATGAATCCGGATCACGTTGCAGAAGTGGATAATGTCATAAAAAGTTTCAGGAAGATGTCTGAAGAGATCGCCGCCGGTTATGAACAACTTGAGGCGTCCAATAAAACCCTTGAGGAATTAAACAATGAATTGAATGTAAAAAACAAGGAAAACGAACTGTTAACGGATAAACTCAACAGGATCATCAACCTCGCTGATAAATTCAAGGATTCACTGCAGATGAGTGATCAGGAATTTATGATCAATCTTTTCAGGAATTCGCTGAAGATCATTGACGAAGCAGATTATGGTACGGTTTACCTGTTTACTGACAAATATGTTGAATTCATCGATGCAGAAGGCCATGATCTAAACTTATTAAAGAAATCGAAGATTCCAAATGAATATTTTATCAAGAATACCAGAGAAACAATTGTCAGAAAAAATATTCTGAACGATGCACGGGCCTATATCAAGGATGAAAGAGATCTGCAGGTCATCTTAGATGCATCAAGACCGATCAAGGAAACACTCTTTTTTGAACTCTATATCGATGAAAGGCCTTATGGCGGTGTCTGCCTCGATATCGACGGGGAATCCGACAAGACTTATTCAAAGGAATCCATTCAGGCGATGAACGCATTCAGAAATCTTACGGTTGCGTTTTATCAGGTTCAGCGGTACGGAAAATTCAAGAGTGATTTTACAAAGGATCTTGTTGTTTCAATCACACAGATGCTTGAGATTCACGATAAGTATACGAGAGGACATTCGGGTAACGTTGCCGATCTGACCGTCAGAATAGCCGAAGAACTTCATCTCGATAAAAAGACGATAGACAGGGCTTACTGGGCCGGACTGGTACACGATATCGGAAAGATTCTCGTCTCGGATATCATTCTGAATAAAGCGGGAAAACTGACCGATGAAGAGTATAACCTGATCAAGCAGCATCCTGTCTGGGGGTACCAGACCCTGATGAATTCAAACAAACTGAGTGATATGGCTATCTATGTCCTGCATCACCATGAACGCTGGGACGGTAAAGGCTATCCGCACGGAATCAGCGGAATTACGATCCCCCTTATCTCACGAATTATCGCAGTAGCCGATACATGGGACGCCATGACCTCCGACAGATCATATCGAAGGCCATTGGATTATGATATTGCCCTTCAGGAGATTAAAAAGAACGCGGGATCACAGTTTGACCCGCATATCGTTGATGCCTTTCTCGAAATTGAAACATCGGGAGAATTGAGGATATTTTATGATAAAAACGAAAAGCGGGAAGAGTGAGCCAAACTATCGCCACTAAACGAATAGAAGAAATTGTTTTTTAAATTCCTTGATGCAGGGCTTAATCGTTTCTGCATTTTCTTTTGTTGATTCATGGTAAAATAAAGATGCCGGAACTCAATGATTTGAAAGGAGGGTGTTTTTTTTGTACGGACAAGCTCCGGGAAGAGCGAATATAATAGGTGAACACGTTGATTATAATGATGGCTATATCATGCCGTTTGCGATTGACAAGGTAACAAGGGTGACCGTAGAAGAATCAAAAGGTGATGAGTTCATAATCGGTTCAAAGGGATTTGACAAAAGAATTATAGCCAAAGATGAAATGATGAGAAATACGGGTGACTGGACCGATTATATAAAAGGGGCCTACATGATCCTGACCGCTACCTTGAATTTGGATATCCCCCCCCTGATCATAGAAGTCGAATCGAATGTACCTCTTGGTGCGGGACTTTCAAGCAGCGCAGCCATAGAAGTGGCTACCTTGATTGCCCTGTCAGGTTATATGGGAATAGAACTGGACAAGAGAAATTTATACACAATGGCACAAACCGTTGAGCATAAATTTGTCGGTGTCATGTGTGGGATCATGGACCAGTTTATCTCGGTGATGGGGGCAAGGGACAAGGCGGTCTTTCTCGACACCATGACGATGGAATATGAATATGTTGATCTGAATATGGAGGGGGCAGCGTTTTATATCATCAACTCAAACGTAAAACATTCTCTTGATGATGGAGATTACAATATCAGAAGAGAACAGTGTGAAAGTGCCCTGAAAAAACTGTCTCTCAACTCGTACAGAGAACTGACGACCGATGATCTTGAAGAAAATAAGACTCTTCTTTCAGAGATCGAATACAAGAGGGTTAGACATGTACTGACGGAAAACATGAGGGTGCTGGCCTGTAAGGATGCCCTGTCGTCCGGTAACCTCCAGGAAGCCGGAAAACTTCTTTATCAGACACATCTAAGCCTGAGGGATGATTATGAATGCAGTTGTGTGGAGATTGATTTTCTTGTCAATGAATTCATGAAAAGGGATGAAGTTTATGGGGCAAGGATTATGGGAGGCGGTTTTGGCGGCAGTCTGATCCTTCTTGCGGATGAATCGTTTAAACCTGAATTTCTCGGCAAATTAAATCGGTCCTATAAAGAAAAATACGGTACCGGGTTTGATGTCTACCAGGTCCGACCGGCGGAAGGGGCAAAGTTTGTTAAATAAACAGACTGAAATACTTTCTGTGATCAACGAGATTAAAGATGATATAATGAAAACGGTAACCTGCTATCCTTTGCTTATAGGATTTTCGGGTGGTCTTGATTCTACCGCTCTGTCTTATCTTGCCGTCGATGCAATAGGGAAAGAGCATGTAAAACTGATTCATGTAATATACGGTCCTTATACCTACTCAAAGACACTGGAAAATGTACTGAAGACAGCGGATGATATCGGTGTCGAGCTTTGTTTTGTGGATATGAGAACAACACAGGAAAAGGTTTTAAAAAATGGTCCGGGATGCAATCGCTGCACCAAAGCGGTGAAGATAGCCGGCGTGAAGAGTTGTATCCAAGCTGAGAATCAGCTGATGGCTACGGGTGCCAATCAATCGGACAGCTGGGGAGAATACGGTTTTAAGGTGTTGAACGGTGTGTATGCCCCCTTTCTAAAATTGAACAAGGATGAAATAAACGGTATTCTTGCGTATTATGATGTTGAACGAACCCGGGTAAAGATTGGCGAATCGGCGTACAGAGAAGGTTGTAAGGCGAAGCATCTGCTGAAGATGATGGCATCACCGAAGTATCATGGACATTGTGTGAGTCTGGCGAATGAGATCCTGCTCGATATCCTGGAGGACGCCGGATTTTCAGCTGAGTTGGCAAATGTCAAGATAGTGGGACCGCTTGGAAGGAATATCGGTCTGATAAACATCAAACCCCTTCCGGAAAAACAGCTGACTGATGAGATCGTCAGGCGACTTGAGCACATAGATACACTGGATGAGGTTCTGCTCGTGGATAAACCACTCGAACTGAAGGTAATCGCCAACCCTTCCATATACAGATCGGAAAAGGCGCGCGCCGGTGTGGCGGAAGGTTTTCTCGGCAGAGAATTCGCACAGCCAATAACCTGCCGATGGTTGGAAAGCCCAAATAACAAATTGAATACCTATCATGTAGTCGAAGCGAGGAAAATGGAGGATAAGTGATGATCATAAAATACAGAGGAAAAGCACCCGTTATTCATAAGGATGCATTTGTGGCTCCCAATGCAACTATTATAGGCGATGTTCTGATTGAAGAAGGCGCCAGTATCTGGTATGGAGCTGTACTGAGAGGAGATATGGCCCCGATACGAATAGGGAAGAATTCAAATATACAGGATAACGCAACCGTTCATACGGATTCGGATAAACCCTCTATAATCGGGGAAAATGTGACGGTAGGACATAATGCGGTGATTCACGGATGCACCGTCGAAGATAATGCATTGATCGGAATAGGGGCAATTATCCTGAACAACGCGATTGTTAATTCCGGAGTAGTTGTCGCGGCGGCGTCCCTCGTCAAGGAGAATTCAGTCTGTGAAAAATCAACACTGGTTGCAGGTGTACCGGCAACTACAAAAAAGACACTGGAGAACTCCGAGGAGCACCTGAGACAACATGCAATGAAATATGTAACACTCGCGAAAGAACATGCAAGGGAAATCGATTGACATGTGGTTTGACAGTATACCGGAAAGTACGATGATTGCCGCTCCGGAATGCGAAGAACAATGGTATGACGGTGGGGAGACCGCTGTTCTTCTGATTCACGGATATACGGGTTCACCGCATGATATGATCTATCTTGGCAAGCGGTTGAACAAAGCGGGATATACGGTTTATATCCCGAGGCTTCCGGGTCATGGAACAAATCATATGGATTTTCTCAACAGCGGATGGAATGACTGGCTGAGGAGATGCGTAGATGCTTATCTCCTTCTGAAAAGGAAATTCAGGACGGTTTATATCTCCGGACTTTCCATGGGAGGCGTTTTAACCCTGCTGATCGCTTCAAAATTCAATCCGAAAAAGATAGCACTCGCAGCACCGGCTATAGAAACTTCAAACAACGCAATCAAACTGACACCGGTTATCAGATATTTTAAGAAAGCGATGCCAAAAGGTGGAAAAGTATCTTATGATGAAGAGTATCTGAATTATCTTCAGAGCGAATACTGGTGTAATAACTGGCCGACAAAACTGGCGGATCTGCTGAAATTACAGAACCTTTCTAAGGAAAGGCTGAATCTCGTCAGATCGGATTGTCTGATCATCGTATCCGAAAAAGACGAAACGGTGCCTTTGAAAGCGGCAGAGATTATTGACAAGGGGATTAATTCATCTATCAAAAAGACCGTTGTTCTGAAAAACAGTCCGCATGTCGTTGTAAACGATTGCGAAAAGGAAAAAGTGGCAGATGAAATCATTACTTGGTTTAACGAATGAATTGAACTTTTTTTTATAAACTTCGTCTAAACCTATGTGGGGGGGAAATCTCGTGTTTTCCAATCCGAAAGGAAATGAAAACAACCAGAGCGAGAACCGCGAGGCTGAGCAAAGGTTCATCAAGGCCCTTAAAAAGAAGAAAATGTGGGCTTATGAGAAGTTATACGATGAATATGCCGGCATGGTTGGCGGAATAGCAAAGTCTTATCTAAGAGCCGATGATGTGGATGATGTTGTACAGGAAGTTTTCATGAGGGTATACAAGAGCATCAGGCGGTTCAACGGAGATTCTGCTTTTTCCACTTGGCTTTACAGGATTACAGTAAATGTGTGTAAAGATATTCTAAAAAAGTACAGCAAGCGTTCTGAAACCTTTACCGACTTTGATGATGAAGAGCCGGGGGGTGTCAGAGAACCCTCTTCTGATATAGACATAGAAGAAGAGATCCACAGAGAGATGAAGATTCAGAATTTCAGGAAGATTCTGGATCAGCTGTCGGAAGAGGATAATTTGTTTATCACATTGAGGGATATTCAGGGTTTAGATTACGAAGAAATCGGAAATGTTGTCGGTAAGCCAATCGGTACTGTAAAAAGCAGGATCTATTATGCGAGAAAGAGACTGAAAAAATTACTACAACAAAATGATATCGGGGATTGAGTTACTTTGAGGAGGTATTCAGATGGACTGTAAAGAGTTCAGAGATATACAATTAGACCGTTACTTAGACAACGAAATGAACTCAAAGGAAATTAGAGAATTCAGAGAACATATGGAACATTGTCCTGATTGTAAGGCGTTCTTTCATACCTATAAAAATCTAATGGATGTTCAGGAGATGAACTTTGAATACAAACCGGGTGTCAACAGTAGAATAAAGTTTACCAAGGCCGTTAAAAAAAGAAGAAATCTTCCTTATCAGGTGGCTGCCGGTTTTGCTGTTGTTGCCATTGCCGTCTTTGGCACAAAGACGTTTATCGACTTCAATACCATCAATCAGCGTTATGAAACGATCGTCAACAAGAGCGTAGAGATGCTTAATTCTGCAGAAAACAATAGAGAGCTGAATCTCAGTTCAAAGAGTGCAATGAACGTAGGGGCCGATATCCAAAGCAGAACGGAGAAGATATACAATCTTATAAATGACGGGGAAAAATAATATTTCTAATCCAATCGTGATCAAATAAATAATAGAGTAATTAGGAGACGTTATGCCCTTTTTCAGAAATAGAAATTTTTTTGTGATTATATTTTCTGTTCTTTTTTTTGTTCTGTCTTTTTCTGAGGTTCCGGATGAAAAGGAATATTCGACTCTCGACGTGACAACGGAGGCTTCTCAGGTTGTCATAGCACCGGATGAGTTTATCAGAAAAATAAAAGAAGCTTATCAAGACAACTGCATTTCAGGAACGCGTATCATGATGGAAAGCGGTGAGGCTTCGAGGTACAGATACGAATACATCATGCGAAACGGTTATAACAAGGTCGTCTCTCTTACGATGCCTTACAGGGTAACCTGGTACAGATACAACAATAAAGGTTATATCATACTTGACGGAAAACGTACGGTAATGGAAGATCTGATGAAAGACCTTGAAGATGTCTTTCTTGAAGATTTAAATCCGGATTCCGTTGAGATAAAGACCTCTGAGATTCTTTACAGCGGTATACCGGCGTATTATGCCTCCGTTTACGGAGAAGACTTCACCTATCGTGTTATCGTTTTAAAACAGAGTATGAATTTCATAAGAATTGAAAAACAGACACTCGGAAAACAGATCATCATGTTTTATGACAATCTGAACGCCGGAGAGAAAGAAACTTTTGAGAATCAAATGATTTGGTATAAGGAAATCCCATTGGGGAATTCCTTCAAACCGTTGCAGAATTCGACTGTAACGACAAACGAAAATGCTTCGGATACTACCGGTTCGGTTTCCTCCACTGAAATACAGACCGCAGAATTTGAAAGGCTGCTGGCTTCGGTTGCAAGCAAATATTCCGTCAAAAAGACCGAGACAGTGGAATTTTCCGATGCGGAGGCGATGTTTGTAACTTATTCATCGGAAGAACTTGATGCACCTTTTGTTGTCTCTGTTATCATCTACAAATCAAATTCCGCACAGATGAGTGAAAATCTCCTCGGAAAAATCCCAGAGAATTATAATCATTATCAGAAGATAAAAGAGAACATAGAAGTCAACGTTATCGGCGCTCACGATCCAAGCTTCCTGAAATCGGTAGCGGAAATGATCCTTCAGGACTAACCTTTTTGAATCACAAACTGTTCTTGAATCTTTCATGTTTATTTAAACCAGCTACTTGACCTGTTAGTTTCATTATGCTATAATACCACGCGTTGGAGAGATGGCCGAGCGGTCGAAGGCGCACGCTTGGAGTGCGTGTTATGGGAAACCATACGTGGGTTCAAATCCCACTCTCTCCGCCAGAAGAAAGCCGGACTTTAAAAGTCCGGCTTTTGTTTTTGTCCGCAAGACGATCAGCTTCGAAAATTGTCCCCTCGGCCCCTTTACCTTTAATCCATAAGCGCTTTTTGGTCGTTAATTAAACATTTTTGTTTAGCAAACCGGTAAATTGTTAGAATAGACAGGAAGATTACCGGCAATGGAAGGGGGAGGTTTTCTGTTTGACTTAAAGGGCAAAACAAAGATGATCTTCATTCTTCTGATCATAGCAAGTGGAGTTTTAATTTCAAAAGAGATAAAAATAAACTATGTGTTTGATAACGGGGATCTTAAACTGACAGAGGAGTTAATGGTTTCCTCATCTATACACTATAAAGATTATGAGATGTATGTTGTCTTTAAAAAAGGAGAACTCACATATTCCACTGATGTGAAGAAGACTAACGGATTACTGAAAGCGGTTGAACTGATCCCTGTGGCCGTCATACGTGTAAAAAAGGATAATCCGCATATTGGACATGACTCGTATAGTATAAAAATGATCAATGAGACGGACGGGATAGAAAGACTCGATGAACTCATGACTATTGCAGAAAAACTATGCCTTGGCAAGTCTGTTTCCAAATCTATTTCCCTTAATTTTGAACTCAGTGAGATCATAATGATTCTTCAGATACTAGAACTATTATAAAGAGTCTGACAGAGTCGGAAGTACGGTTGCGCGTATTGAACTAAAGAAATAGAGGGGCATTTCTCATGAAATTGCCCCATTATCGTTCTGTTTTTTATCAGGCTTTTTTCTTTCTGCCGTACCGATAGGAGAAAAAGATCATCAACACCGATAAGACGATTGAAAAGGCAGAAATACTCAGCAGCAGAAAACTGAGATTGTTTCCGAATGCGGCAGCGTAACCTGCACCGATAAAGCCCCCGGTTGACCAGGCAAATCCCATCGTGACAGAAGACGCAAAAGCCTTGTTTGAGGGCATTCTTGATTGCGCTTCCACAATGTTTGCAGACATGGTGAGAAAACCACCGGCATCAAAGAGCAGGAAACAGACCGCACGAATGAAATTGTCAGGAACGTAGAAGAAGAGCAACCCCATGATTCCCATAATCAGGAATCCTATCAGATTGATCTTAAAGATTCCGATCTTCTCTCTCAGCATCACCCCGATATAAGTAGTACACATTCCGGCAAGCAGACCGATGGTAATGACCGTACCACCGGTTATGAGAGAAGCTCCCTTTTCGTTCAGAAATATCGGAACATAGGTGTGGAATGTGTCCATGATAAAGCTTCTGAATGCAACTACGATAAAAAGCGGGAGGATCATTTTTAAGGCTGAAAAACCCGGGAACTTTTTCTTGACTACCGTTTCCTTCTCATGTCTTACGACTCTTGGAATAAAAGGCAACAGGAGAATAAAGATCCCGATGGAAAGAAAATACAGTTTATCAAAACCAATTGTACTTGTGTAGGTGGTGATAACAACAGGACCTGCGGCTGATCCAAGCGTTCCGAAGACCGAAAAGAGAGCGATATCCTTTCCCCTGTGCCGGCTTCCCGCAAGACTCGCCCCAATCGGATGATAGGCTGAATTTAAAAGGGTGATCAGGAAGACAAAAACAATCAGCATCGAGAAGGAATTTGAAAACCCCACCACGCCTACCAGTCCTATAATCCCTATCAACAAAATCAGGATATGCAATCCATCACGTTTGACATTATCATAGAACAAACCAAAACCAATCTGCATGAGTGCTGCAACTGAAGAAATCAAGGCCATCGTGCTTCCGAATGTGGCTGAATCTATTCCGAATCTTTCGATGAAATAGGGACCCAGCGGTTTGAACATCGTTCCCAGAAAATCCGATAAAAAGTGCGACATCGTCGCGATGAAGAGCATGATATCACCTCATATGATTAGAATTCCTAAGTATTATATCATCAAGTATGATCTTTTGTTCTTCATATCTTTTTATATCTTTTTTATGAAATTCCTGAAACTTGACAAATAAAAAGGGAAATGATAAGATATTACCACTGGTAATTACCAGTGGTAACTTAAGGGGGCGGATATGATCAAACGACATCTGAGTGCGGAGATAATTTTGGAGAAAACATTAGAATTAATAAAGCGGCAGGAAGGGGCATCACAGCTGAATCTGAGAAAGATAGCCAAGGAACTTGAATGTGCGCATACCAACATATACAACTATTTCTCATCCTATAACGATTTAATATGGTCTGCAGCGGCGGAGGCGATGATGAGACTTTCCAACGAAATGTTCGAAGAAGAAACCGTTGAAGGATTTGTGAGAAGATACGTTTCGTTTGCCTTTGAGAACAAGGGGTATTACAAACTGATCTGGTATGAAAATTTTCAGACGGAGATGCCGGATAAATTGAAGGAAAAATTGGGGTATCCATCGATGAAGGCGGCTGAGATCTATGCCCTGCAGATGAAGCGACCGATTGAAGAGATCATCGGAACCATGCATATCGCCTTTGCCTATACGCATGGCATGCTGACGATGTATCTAAACAATCGTATAGAAACTGCGGAAGAAGGCGTAGAAACCTATAAGGAAAACATCATACAAACCGCATTGAGCATTCTTTTAAAGACTGACATTACTGGAGGTAGAAAATGAAAAACAGAAAGACGATCGTACTGCTTGTATCACTCATGATCTTTCTCTCGGCGATAACGGCTCTGACAGGCATTCTTTCAAATGATGAAAGGGGACTAAAACAGATGACGTCCGTTAACGGACAACCGGTTGAGCTGTATGGAAAGGGAATCTATCACAACATGTCGGCCGATGTTGCCGTACAGGGCATTGCACAGGACTATGTAACCGTTTTTATTGGGATTCCCATGCTCATTCTTGGATTGTCTATGAGTAGAAAAAATGCGTTGAGAGGGAGACTATTTCTCGCCGGAATCGTCGGTTATTTTCTGGTAACCTTCCTCTTCTATACGGTCATGGGAATGTATAACGAATGTTTCCTGCTGTATGCAGCTCTGATGGGGTTGTCCTTTTTCACACTTTCGACGATACTGTTCGGAGTTGACCTGAGAACCATCAAAGATCAATTCGATTCCAGAACGCCTACCAGAGGCGCAGGAATATTCCTCCTGATAAACGCCGCGATGATCGCCCTGATGTGGCTTCAGGTGGTTGTGCCGCCGCTTCTTGATGGAAGCTTATATCCAAAGGAATTGCAGCATTATACGACACTCATCGTTCAGGGAATGGATCTCGGATTGCTCTTACCCCTTTGTGTCGTCTCAGCCGTCCTGTTTATGAGAAAAAAGGACGTTGGCTATCTCACTGCCCCTGTTTACCTTGCCTTTTTATCACTTTTGATGACCGCCCTGCTTGCAAAGATCATTGGAATGAGTATGATAGGGGTTGAAGCTGGACCGGCGCTGATCATTATCCCTATAATCTTATGCTTTACCTGTCTGTTCACCTGGTTAACTTACCGAAAGATAGAGGGATGATGTTGGAGAAAAGGGAATTGAACTGTGAACTGATCGCCTATTGCGGTTTTTACTGTGGCTGTTGTCCCTCAAACAGGGATGGAAACTGTAAAGGCTGCAGAGCGCGAGGTACTGGATGTTTTTCTAGTGAATGCGCCATCTCAAAAGGTTTGTATTTCTGTTCGGATTGTGAGGCTTACCCCTGTGATGAACTCATTCGGAATGAGAAAAGCACCATTCTGAGCAGGGAATGGCTGCTCTGGAAAAGGAAACAAAAGGAACTTTAAAAAAACAGAAACCCCCTTATTCCAAAGAGGATTTCTGTTTTGAATAAATAATCAAACATCTAAATTTCATCGTATCAAGCGTCGTCTCTGTATGTAAAAGGACTAACGGAGTCCGAATATTCACGCCTAACTCTGATTGTATTATAAAGGTTGAATTTGATCATTTTGTGATGAAGCAGAAAGATTCATTAATCAGCTTTTCATATCAACGATTTGATAAACTGATTTCCGCTACCGCTTGAGTTTCTGAGAAATCCCATCTTTTCAAGGTAAGCATCGTGGTCTTTGTTGATGGAGTGACAGGTCATCTGCGTATAGCCTTTTTTTATGAAATAGTCTTTCTGATCTTCAAAGATGAAATTCCCGATTTTAAAGTCACGATAAGCGGGGATGGCATAGTCTATCTGTATATCCAGCGTGTTTCTATCCGTTTCCCTTGCGATAAAAACGGCGGCAGGGACCACATTCCTGAGAATATAAAATCCCATCTTGTCATCCTCTATCTCCAGATTTTCCTTCGGGAAATATTTAAGCATGTCTTTTTCATAGAATTTCATGAAATGCGAGAAATAATCCGTCTTTGAATCCAGCGTGATCAGTTCAAAAGAATCCTTGGATCCGTAAATCTTTGTCAGATAATAGATGTTGATGGCGATGAGACCCGCATTCATGACGGCTACCGGGAAAGAGCCGATAAAAAGACCGTAGGCACAGTAGATCCCGGAACCTATCAGGTTCAGCCATCTCAGTTTGATAATCGAACTCATCAACAGTGAGATGAGTACGATCAGCGAAGCGGAATAACCTATCCATTCCAATATCGTTGCATTCATATTTTTCCTCCTGTAAGCAATTTATGTCAAAATTATCAGCTGCCGTTTTGATTGTCATGAGACAAACCGCAGTTGTGCCTGCTATCATAACATAAAATGTATAAAAGACAAAAAATAGAAAGTAGGAAAATGAAGATGAAAA